>Ga0182021_10001636_pt1 | contig 25970 bp, 22 predicted proteins | sample 612E3MmetaG_FD_120493 | JGI IMG/M metagenome (GOLD analysis project Ga0182021, IMG submission 120493) | Permafrost microbial communities from Stordalen Mire, Sweden - 612E3M metaG (Illumina Assembly) | ecosystem: Environmental > Terrestrial > Soil > Wetlands > Permafrost | place: Sweden... | reverse complement strand
TCACGACCGCGTCGCTCACCGGTAAGGATGTCCGGCTGCTGCACGGCTTCGAGATCTCGGGCAAGGTGACCCGCTCGAACGGGACGACCGCGATCCCGAACCTCGATGTCAACGTCGAAAGTCTGCATGACGGCACCGCGGCGATCACCGACTCCGCCGGCAACTACACGCTCATGGGTCTCTCGCCCGGGTCCTACCGGGTCAGCTTCCGCCACGACCTGACGGCCAGCAACCAGACCGGATGCTGGTATTCGGCCGTCGCGTCGAAGTTCTCGGCCAGCTGCGCTTCCTACACTCCGATCGTCGTCACCACGGCCAACGTGGCCGGCATAAGCCCCAAGATCCCCAACTCCCTATCGATCACCGGCTACATCAAGACCCGGGCCGCGGTACCGGTCGTCGGCGCATGGGTGAACGCGACTGGATACGAGAGTGAATCGGCCTACACCGACGCCACCGGCAAATACACGATCACCGGCCTGGATCCCGGCCCGCAAGTGATCCTCGTCGGCGGTCCTATTGCCTCGCGGGTCCCTTACGGCTACTACAACGTCACCGGACCCTACTACTGGACGAGGCTTACAGCGAGCGAGTCATCGGTGGTTATCTCCGCCGCCGTGACGACCTTGCCGACCATCGAACCGCCGACCGGCTACTACATCAAGGGCAAGATAACCAACGCCTCCGGCACGCCGCTCGCGTCGGTCTATGTCGACGCGGTGGGCGGGGCAGGCACCGCTTACGGGAGCCCCGTCGGATTCACCGACGCCCTGGGAAACTACTACATCGGTCCGGTGCCGCCCGGTAACACGTACAAGATCAACGCGGTCCCGTTCTACTCCTCCGACCCGACTCTCCAATCGGGCTGGTATCTCAACAGCCCGCCCAACAACTTCACCACCTCTTCCTCGTCGGCGCTGTCGATCCTCATGAACGGCGACAAGAACGCGATCAACATGCGCCTGCCCAAGGGTGCTTCGATCTCAGGAACGGTGACGATGACCGGGGGCGGTGCGTGCAACGACTGCGAGGTCGTCGCGTACAGCCTCGGTGGATCGGTGGCCGCGATCACGAACACGTCGAGTTCCGGGATCTACACGCTGCAGGGCCTCACGGCCGGCAGCTACAAAGTCGCGGCGTATGTGGACAGCGCAATACTCGACGCGACGCACGTCCGGCTCATCACCAACGGCTACTACAAGTCCGGGGCCGCCCCGAACTTCAGCGCCACGCTGGCGGCTGCTACGGCGATCGCGGTTTCGTAACCACCCACTCTATGTGAGAGCTCCGCGAGACGGCCCGCCGAGGGCCGTCTCGCCTTTCTGCCCCTCGCGAGAGCTGAGGCGTGGCCGACCCACTCACGCCCCGTGCAGTTGATCGCGTAATCCCGGCGGACCGGGCCCGCGGCGCCACGTTCGGCGAAACCTCGCGCACCACTGTCGTGCTGGAGGACGTGGGAACATTGCGCCCTTGATTGCAAACTCACAGTTCACCCCGGCGGCGCCTCTGGCAGCCGCCATCTTTCTGGCGACGATCGGCCTGGTCATCGCTCGGCCGTGGCGTCTCACCGAGGCCACCGCCGCGTTGCTCGGTGCGAGCGCAATGGTCCTGATGGGGCTGGTGTCGCCGAGTGGCGCCGCCTCCGACGTAGCCGGCCATTGGAACGTGCTTCTCTTCTTCGTCGGTTTGACCGGAGCCGCGGCCGTGGCGGAGCGAAGCGGGCTCTTCGACGCCCTGGCCGGCACTTCTGCGCGGCTCTCGAGAGGAAACCCACGCCGATTACTCGTGGCGGTCGTGGCCGCGGGCGCACTCGTCGCGGCGGTCCTTTCCAACGACGCCGCGGCTCTTGTGCTTACGCCCGTCGTGTACGTGCTCGTCGCCAGGTTTGGCCTGTCGCCGCTTCCATACGTGCTCGCCTGCACCTTCGTGGCCGATGCCGCGTCCATCGCGCTGCCGGTGAGCAACCCCGTGAACGTCATCGTCAGCGACCGACTCGGGGTAAGCGCGGCCGGCCTCGTGCCCGTTATGTTGCCGGCCGCCGCAGCGTCGGTGGTCGCGTTGCTCGGCTGCCTTCTCGTGATCTACCGCAGGGAGCTTCCGGCGCGAGCGCCGCTCGTGCCGCCGTCCACGTCCTGGGCCTCGTGGACCGGCGTTCCGCGGCGGCTCCTGGCTGCTTCCGGCGTGGCGGTCGGCGCCTTCGCCGTCGCGTCGGCAGCGAACCTGCCTCTGGGGCCGACGATGGCGGCCGTGTGGCTGCTGCTGCTCGGCGTGGAGTGGACGATCCGGCGCTTCGATCGACCGCTCGATGGCGTCGGTTGGTCCTTGCTCGTCTTCGTGGCCGCGATGGGCATCCTCGTAGATGGCCTCTCGTCCGCCGGAATCACCGCATGGCTCGCGCAGGTCGTCCTGGGGCAGGTGCGGGACTCGCCGGCTCTGGTCATGGTTGTGACCGCCTTTGCCGCGGCCGTCGGTGCGAACCTGGTCAACAACCTGCCCGCGGCTTTCGTGTTCGCCGACGCGGTGCACAGCGCCGGGCTCAGCGAGGCCAGCGCCCATGCCGCCGCCATCGGCACGATCATCGGCGCGGACCTGGGACCCAACTTGACGCCGGTCGGATCGGTCGCCACGCTCCTCTGGTTCGTGCTTCTACGCCAGCGTGGCCTGGAGGTTTCAACGTGGAGCTACATTCGAGTCGGACTCATCGTCACGCCGGTGACGATCCTCGCGGCGCTGGGCGTTGCGCTGTTGCTCGGACTGCCAAGGTGACCCAGCCGTGAGCGATCCTCGCCGGTACCTCGTTGCCCTGGCCGGCACCGAGGATTCGGCTCTGCCGCAGCGGATCGACCGGGTTCTTGGCACGGGCGATTCGGCGGTCGAAATCACGCTGTTCCACGTCGTGGAGACCGGGCCTCGGGAGCTGGCGGCATACCATCCGGCCGTCCGGCGAGGGCACTGGCCTCTGCCGAACAAGGATGTGATCGAGCATCGCCTCGAAGACGCGGACGACGAGGAAGCGGCCGCGCTTCTCGCCGTCTGGCAGGAGCGCTTCGAGGCGGCGCTGCCGGGCGCCAGGATCGCAGGACTCGTCGCCCAGGGTCGTCCCGAGCAGGAAATCATCGCCTCCGCCGGACGGCTCAATGTCGACGCGGTCATCCTGAGCGCCCGCCCCCGAACCGGCCCCACCGAGCCCGGGCCCAGAAGCGTCGGTCACGTGGCTCGATTCGTGCTCGACCACTCCCCGGTCCCGGTTCTGTTGGTGCGGCACTCCCGCTGACGGAACGGCCGTTGCCGCGAGCACGGCGCCGCGAGTCGATCACGCCCGTGCGATCTCCGCCCCCCATTCCACCCTGCTGCCCATTCAGGGGAGACACAAAGAGAAAACGGCGGGCCGCGCGGCCCGCCGTCTTCAGGTGCAGGGAGGAGAGTGGGACGGGTGCTCCCTGCGCTGAGTGTTCTGTGTTGGCGGTGCTACCGGGCCGGCGCGCCGAGGGCGTACTTGATGACCGGGATCCGCTGGGTAATAGCGAGCTTCTCGACGACGCAGTCGAGAGCGTAGGCACCCGCGCCGACATAAGCGATCGTGCCGGCAATGACGCCGTAGAACAGCTGCTCGTTGAACGGACCGGTCGCGAAGCTCCAGTTGGCGACGTAGAAGAGGGTCATCATCAGGGCGCCGCAGACGCCCGCGAACCGGGTCGCCAGGCCGAGGATCAGCGCGATGCCGACTGCGCACTCACCGAAGACGACGAGCGTGTCGATGACCGACATGAGTCCGGCGTTACCGGCGATCGAGACCCAGAACGGGTGGGTCGGGTTGACGACCGCCTTCGGGTCGCTGCCGAGCCAGGCGCCGGTCGTGGCGAACTTGAGGAAACCGGCAGCCGAAAATGGCGTGCCGCTTGCCCACATGAAGAACTTGTCGAGGCCGGCGAAGAGGAACCCGCCGCCTACGATTGCGCGAAGAACGAAGATCCCGCGATTGGTGCGATCCATCGAGCTTCCCTACACCTTTCCGATGCTGTCGGCCTGCCGCCCTATCTGGACCAGCAGCCCGGTCGATTTCGATGGATCGAATATAGAGCGCCTTACTGTTTGACCAGGGTGCCATAGGTCCCAATTGCCCCAGTCCGCTCGGACCTTTCTAATACTGTCGGCCTCGGTATTTGTGTGAGCTTAATATAAGAGCGCCGCAGTTAGCATTGCCTCCGCGCGGGGCATAAATATATGATGGGCCAGGTTAGTATTACTGCCTATCCGACAGGGTAGTCGCGGTGGGGCACCTCTTGGAGCGCGGCCTCAGCGGGCCGCCGACCAGCGCTCGACGGCGGCGAGGAACTCGGACCCGACGCCCGGCGGGAAGTGGCCGGCCTGGGTGCTGGCCGGATCCGCCGCGGACAGGGCGGGCGGTACGGGAAGCGCTCGGAATCCGGCGGAACGGAAGAGGCGGTCGGCCACGGAACGGCGCACCTCCCGGGGAAGCGGATCGAACGGATCGCGCTCGGCGACGGTGTGCAGCGCGACGAGTGCCCGCCCGCGGCGATCCTGCAGCTCCGCCAGCGCACGCAGCAGCGCCGTGGCCAGGCCCAGACGCCGCCACTCCGGAGCCACGCCCAGAGCCGCCAGCTCATCCACGCCTTCGAGGGCCGCGGGCGCCGCCAGCGCGACGCCGACCAGCCACTCTCCGGCGACGGCGCCGACGGCCACTCCCCCGCCGCCGAGCGCCGCGCGCAGCGATGCCGCTCCCTCGCTCGGATCGGCTGGCGCGATCGAACGAGCTGCCAAACGGAGCCGGTCGAGCATCTCGAGCGTGAGTGGCGCAACCACCGTCGCCGCTCCACCAGCGCCTGTTCGGCCGGCATCGGTGTGGCCGGCCTCGGTCCGGACGCCATCGCCGCTCGCCCGCCCGCCCACGCCAGAGGCCGGATCCGAACCGTCGGCCGTCCGCCAGCCTCGTTCTTCGGCCAGGAGAAGGAACGCCGGCACCGTCAGCGTTCGGACGAGGGCCGCGGTCCGAGTGGCCGCGGAAGCCGACGACACGCTGATCGCCCGATCGGACGGAACATCGGCCTCGTCCTCGAACCGGAGTGGGAGCGGATGGTCGCCCCACCGCGCGGCCTCGCCCGCCCAACGATCACGCCACTCTTCGGGGAGCAGCCGCGGCGCCTCCCGGTGCGTGGCCGCCAGCCACGTCAGCGCCCATGCCCTCGGCACGACGCGGTAGATCGCATACCCACCGCCGCCGGTCGCGAGCCATCGCCCGCCGGCGTACCGGTGCGCCAGCCGATCGACCAGTCGGGCCGCCTCGCCCATCGCAGTCGTCGTCAGCGATAGATGCGCGAGCGGATCCCAGACGTGGCCGTCGGCTCCGTGCTGGCTGACGATCACATCCGGGCCGAACGCGGCAGCGAGCGGCGGGACGACGCTGCGAACCGCCGCCAGCCAGGCATCGGGTCCGCACAGCGGCTCGAGCGGGACGTTGACGCAGGTCCCGGCCGCGCTCCCCTCCCCCAGCTCGCCCACGAAACCGGTCCCGGGAAATAGCGAACGGCCGGTCTCGTGGAAGGAGACCGTCAGCACCCCGGGGTCGGCCGCGTGGAGTGCCTGGACTCCGTCACCGTGGTGTACGTCCAGGTCGACGTACAGCACGCGCAGTCCGTCCCGTCGAGCTCGGGTGACCGCCAGGGCGACGTCGTTGTAGACACAGAAACCGCTCGCCCGCGTCCTCATGGCGTGGTGCAGCCCGCCGCCGGGGTGGTAGGCGTGCTCCACGTCGCCGCGCAGGATCGATTCCATCGCCCTTATCGAACCGCCCGCGACCGCTGCCGCCGCCGCGTGCATGCCGGCGAATGCCGGGTCGTCGCCCGGCCCGATGCCGGCCTGGGGCGGGCCGCCTGGGTCGGCCGAAAGGCGCTTGACCGCACCAACGTAGTCGGCCGAGTGCAGCCATTCGATCTCTTCGTCGCTCGCGGGTTCGGGGGCCAGCGCGGGCTCGGCGCCCAGCGATCGCAGCAGCTCGATCCCCGGTCCGAACCGCCTCGGGCTCAGCGGGTGGCGCGGCCCGAAGTCGTACGTCAGCGAACGACGCCCGAAAACCAGGAGCGGCCCGTCAGTCATGGCCTGCCATGGTCCCATGATCGCGCCGGCGGCGGGCGGCTTACTCGCTGGACCTCGCGGCCGCGCCACCCACTCCCGCGTAGACATCGGCGCCGGCGCCTCCACCCGCGCCACCACCTGCGCCTCCACTCGCGGCCCCGCCCGCTCCCGCCCCGGCACCCAATCGGGGCACGAAGCCTCTTAGCACCGCGATCGCCGCCAGAGCCTCCGCGGCCAGGGTCACGGAGCCGTTCATGACCAGCGCCACCGGCGTGCCCCATAAGCCGCCGAAGCCGCCCGTGAGCCCGTTGCCGATCGGCGTCGAGCCCGCGAACACGGTCGTGTAGACGCTCATGACCCGGCCTCGGAGCGGGCCCGGCACGGTGATCTGGATCAGGGAGTTGGCGCTGATGGCCGTCGAAATCGCGCCCAGCCCGGCGAAGTAGACCGCAACCAGCGCGACCGGGTATGAGCTCGTCGCGGCAAGCACGAGCTCGGAGATCCCGAGCACGATGCCTCCGCCGAGCAGGATCCGGAGCCTCGGTCTGGGCAGCATCGCTACCACGAGGGCGGCCGTCAGCGCCCCGGCGCCCATCGCCGCGTACAAGAGCCCCGCTCCGGCCGCACCGACATTCAGCAAGCCGGCGGCCATGACCGGCAGGATGACGTTGAAGTTCATGCCGAAGGTCGAGACGAACCCGATCACGGAGATGGCCAGCAGCACAACCGGCGTGTGCCGCACATATCGGAGGCCTTCGCCGAGGTCGGCGCGAATTGCGGCCACGCTCTTCGGCATCGCCAGCCGAGCGGACGGCCGGAGTTCGCTGGTGCGCATGGCCAGCAGCCCGATCACCACGGCGCCATAGCTGATCCCGTTCAATATGAAGCACAGCGCGGTTCCGAAAAGCACGATGAGGGCGCCCCCGACGGCCGGGCCCACGATTCGGGCGCCGTTGAAGACGGCCGAGTTGAGCGCGACCGCGTTGGCCACGTCGTCGGCGCCGACCATCTCCACGACGAAGGACTGCCGCGCGGGCATGTCCACCGCGTTCACCAGGCCCAGCAGGAAGGCCAGAACGAAGACCTGCCAGACGACTATGACGTGGAAGTAGTCGAGCCCGCCCAGGACGAGCGCCAGCAAACCCGCCGCGATCTGGGTCGCTATCACGGTGTTGCGCTTGGGCCAGACGTCGGCCACGATCCCGCCAAACAAACCCAGCACCATCACCGGCAGGAATTGCACCACTCCGACCAACCCGAGATACACGACGGCCTGATTGCCCCACCCGACCAGTCCGCCGATCACCCAGGCAAGGGCGATGGATTGCATCCACGTCCCGGTGACCGAGATCAGCTGGCCGAAGAAGAAGAGCTGGAAGTTGCGGTGCTTGAGGGCTCGGCCGGCCGCGGTGAAGCGGACCCGCCCACCGAGTATCAACTGACCCCCTCGCGCTCTAGCGCAGGCCGTTTCTCCGCCCCTTCATACGAGCGATGCTCGCCGCGCATGAGCGATGCCGCCGCGCCCAAGGCGCTGGCCACCACGCCCGCCAGGAAGGCCAGGTGCAGGGCGTTCATGAACGGGTCGAGGCTGATCCCCTGACCGCCGATCTGCGTCCCCGAGAAGACGGCCACGAGGACCCTCGGGTCCATCGAGGCTGATACGAGGCCGATCGCCAGAGCGATCGAGACGACGAACCCGGACTGCATCAGCATCATCCGCGTGCCCGCTCCCACGCCGCGTTTGTTCGGCGGGACGACGCCCATCACGGCGCTGGTGTTGGGCGAGTTGAAGATGCCCGACCCGGCGCCGACGACCAGCTGCCAGAAGGCAAGCTGCCAGTACGGCGTGTCGGTCTGGAGTGTCATCAGCCCCGCCAGGCCCAGGCCGGTGATCACCATTCCGCCGGTGGCAAGAGCGCGCGAGCCATAGCGGTCGGCCAGCACTCCGCTGATCGGCGAGAGCACGATCAGCCCGATCGCCAGCGGCGCGAGCATGAGCCCGGCCGTGACCGGGTCCTCGCCTCGAGCGCCCTGGAGGTAGAAGACCAGCAGGAATAGCACGCCGTTACGAGCGATCGCGTTCAAGAAGCCGGTCAGGTTGCCCATGGCGAAGAGCCGATCGCGAAAGAGCGACAGATCGAGCAGCGGCGCGTGGTGGTGAGCCTCGACCCACAGGAAGATCGGCGCCGACACGACGAAGGCGAGGAATCCGCCTACGACCCACCAGGTCGTCCAGCCGTACACGCCCCCGAAAGCCAGGGCCATCATCAACCCCATCAGGCCGACGAAATACAGGATCGAGCCGAGCCAGTCGATCTCGATGCGCTTGTCGTGCTGGACCTGCTCCACCAGGATCAGGCCGGCGGCGACGGCGCCGACGAGACCGATCGGCACGTTGAACCAGAAGATGGTCCGCCAGCCGTACCCGGTGAGCCAGCCACCGAGTATCGGGCCCAGGATCGCGCCCGCACCGATGACCATGGCGTTGATGCCGAGGGCCTTGCCCAGCTCCGGGCGCGGAAACGCGTCCGTGACCAGGGCGGTGGCGTTGGCCATCAGCAGCGCCCCGCCGATGCCCTGGACAAGCCGCCACGCGATCAGCTGAGTCGCGTCCGGGGCGAGGGCGCAAAGGATCGAGGCCGCGGTGAAGATGACGAAGCCGAGAGTGTACGAACGCGCCCTGCCAACCATGTCGGCGATGCGTCCGGCGTTCAGCACGAGGACCGTCGCAACGAGCGTGTAGCCAACGACGATCCAGAGCAGGCTGAAGATGTCGGTGTGGAGGTCGCGCAGGATCTCCGGCAGGGCGATGATGAGCGTGCCGCCAGTAAGCGAGGCCATCAACGCGCCGACGCTGGTAACCGCCAGCACCCACCAGCGGTAGCTCGAGGCTGCAGAGTCGACCGGGTGACGCAGCGTGCTCAAAGCTGTTCGCCCGATCCGAAGTCCGCGATCTTCGCCACCGTGTGGGCTCGTCTCGCTTCGGTCTCGTCGACCATCGTTTGCAGGCGGCCGATCTTGCGTCGCAGCGTCTCTATCTGGCGCTCGTAGCTGGCCAGGCGCTCGCGCAGGATTCGCTGGCGCTCGGTCGGATCGGTCGTGGCGTGATAGGCCGCATGGAGGCGCTCACGAGCAGCCTCGTCTTCGAGCAACTGGGCGATCTCCGCGAGCGAGAAGCCGGCATCGTCGCGCAGACCCTTTATGAAGCGCAGCCGCTCCACGTCGGTCTCGTCGTAGAGTCGATAGTCGCCCTCGGATCGAGCCGCCGGGCGAAGCAACCCGAACTCCTCGTAATAGCGCACGGATCGTGGGGTCAAACCCACTTCGGCCGCCGCTTCCTGAATTCGCAGCAGACGCGCGGCGCCCAGCTCCTTGGTTTCGGTCATCGCGGAATCCTACCGCAACCTTGCCGTTTACGTGAAAGTACGGGTTGCCGGTCCGGCCGACGCCACGCTGACGCAACTACGGCTGGCGAGCCCGCGAAATCGCGTAAACGCGCCGCCCGTCGTGTGAGTTGATATGGCGGCAGCAGCAAGCCAACGACGACGCGACAGGTGGTCGAGTGAACGACGAAGCGACGATCGAGCCCTTCGAAGCGTTCTACGCGCGTTCCCTCGACCCGGTCTTTCGAGCCGTGCTCCTCACGACCCGCCACGCCGAGCGCGCGGAGGACGCCGTACATGAGGCCTTCGGCCGAGCTCTCGAACGCTGGGACAGTGTCGGGCGCCATCCGAACCCACTGGCCTGGACGACACGAGTCGCCCTGAACGTTCACGCCTCCGGCTGGCGCGTCTGGCGTCACGAGCAAGCCGAGCCGCCGGAGGTCGCGGTCAGCGACGAACTGCCGATCGATCCGTTCCTGCTGCGAGCGGTCTGGCGGCTGCCGCGACGGCAGCGCCAGGTTGTCGCTCTGCGCGTCCTGGCCGACATGAGCGCCGGGCAGACCGCGGAAGCCCTCGGCATCAGCGAGGGAGCCGTTGGGGCGCACCTTCATCGAGCGCTGGAGAAGTTGCGGGAGAACCTCGCCGCGACAGATTACGCGGAGGCCCAGGGATGAACGACGATCAGCTCACCGCCGAGATCAAGCGAGCCTTCGGGCGGTATCGGGCGACGCCGGAGAACATCGACGAACTGGCGACGCAGCCGATCCGCCGGCCGGCGAGACTGCTCGGCCGTCCCGCCACCCTCCGCCTTGGCGCCGGCGTCTTCGCGCTGGCCGCGTGTCTGGCGATCGCCGCACTGGTGCTCCAGCCGTTCGCCCCCGCGGCGCAGATACCGTCGGCATTCGCCTCATGGCAGCGAGTCCCGACCTCACCCGACCCGGCGATGGCCGGCTGGGCCTCGAGCCACTGCACGAACACGCAACTGCCGCTGCTGATCCAGGACCAGCGCGGTATGGCGAGCCTGTTCGCCTTCCGCGAGGGCACGAGCTACCTGCTGTGCGTCGTCTACACGGTCGACACGCCGACGGAGAAGGGCTGGATGTCGTTCTCGAGCACCGCCGATCTCGGGGATTACGGCCAGGCCATCGAATGGTCGGGCATCGGGTTCGGCGGAGGCGACCAGGGATCCGGAAACGCGATGATCGGTCGGGCGACAGGGGCGACTTCGGTCGTCATCGTCAGGGCGGATGGCGTGGAGATCCAGGCGTCGGTCCGCGACGGCCTGTTCGCCGCCTGGTGGCCGACCCCGATTTACCACATCGGGACCCCGAATCCGCGGGAGATCCGAGCATACGGTCCGGGCGGAAACCTGGTCGGCGACCTGGCCATCCCGGTGTCGAGCGAGACCCCCTACTTCATCGGCACGCCCCCACCGGCTCCGAGCGGACCACCCGCGTCGGCCGAGAACTGAGCGCAACCGTCGCAGGCGTTTTCGCGGTTGCGCTATCGTCCTCAGACCGTGGCAGAAAGTCCATCGCTCCTCACCCAAGAAACGCTGGCGCTGGCGGTCCGCGAGCTCGCGGCTCGCGATCCGGACCTGGCCGGCATCGTCGGACGGTTCGGGCCGCCGCCGATGTGGGATCGGCCGGCCGGCTTCGCAACGCTCGTCTACATCGTCCTCGAGCAGCAGGTGTCGCTCGCATCGGCAAAGGCCGCCTTCGATCGACTGCAGGCCGCGGTCGAGCCGTTGTCGCCCGAGCGTCTTCTCGAACTCGACGACGGCCAGCTGCTGGCCATCGGTTTCAGCCGCCAGAAGGCTCGCTACGTCCGCAATCTCGCGCAAGCGGTGCGTTCCGGCTCCCTCGATCTGGAGGCGCTGGCGAGACTCCCCGACGAGGACGTGCAGCGGGCGCTCGTCGGACTGACCGGCATCGGACCGTGGACAGCTTCGATCTATCTACTCATGGCTCTGCGGCGGCCGGACGTGTGGCCGGCAACCGACATGGCACTTGTCGCCGCCGTCGCCCAGGTCAAGGGTCTGGCCGACCGGCCGGACGCCGGCCAGATGCGGGCCCTCGCGGCGCCCTGGCGGCCGTGGCGATCCGTGGCAGCTCGCCTCTTCTGGCACGACTACCTCAGCCGCCGCGGGAGAAGCGCGCCGGGGACGGACTGATCCGGCGCGCCGCGAACCCAGCCAGTTCAGCGCCGGAGGCCGCGATGGCCCCGCGGCGCCCGTGACACGCTAGCTGTCACGCGCGGCTGACATGATCGGGGCATGGAAAGTGCCAGGCTCGTACCGCTTCCGTCGCCGCAGAGTCGATCGGCCTCCGTCAGGATCGAGTCGGATCGGCTCGTCGTCGAGCACCTGGTGCTGGACGACCACGCGCTGGCCGCCTTCGTGGCCGATCGCCCGGCCGAGGAGCGGGCACTCCTGGTCGAGCGCGCCCTGCGCGTCGGCTTGACGGCCATCCAGAGCGTCGGAATCACGGTCAACGTGGACGCGGTTCGGGCCGAGTTCCAGGGGCTCCTGCGCCAGACAGAGGCGGCCAACGACAAAGCGGCCACCGCCCTGGACATGGTCCTGCGCCAGAACTTCGCCGACGGAGAGGGCCGGCTGCCGCGAACGCTGGAGCGGTTCCTCGGCGACAAAGGACAGCTGCGGAGCTTCGTCGACGAGCTGTTCGACGAAGCCAAGCGCGACAGCGCCATCGGCCGGATGAAGGTGCTGCTCGGCTCCTACTTCGACGGCGACGCCTCGAGACTCGCCCAGTTGCTGGATCCCACTCGCCTGGGCTCGCCGCTGCACCAGTTCCGGGTCGAGATGTCCGAAGGGTTCGCCAGGCTGAACGAACGACTCGCGGCGATCGAAGCCGCCGGGGCGGCGCGAGCCTCCGAGCGATCGAAATCGACGGCCAAGGGTTCGGACTTCGAGGATGTGATCGAGGCCCTGCTGGGCGACATCAGCCGAGGCTCGGGCGACATCCTGGAACGAACCGGGACGGAGAAGGGATCGGCCATCGGCTCCAAGAAGGGCGACTTCGTGCTTACGCTCAATGCCGAGGCCACCGCCGGTGCGGAGCTGCGAATCGTCGTCGAGTGTAAGGACCGCTACGTCTCCGGCCGAAACATGCGCGACGAACTTCGCGATGCCAGGTCGAACCGCGATGCCGCGGTGGCACTCGTGGTCTTCAGCCCCGCCCATGCGCCGACGGGGATCGCGCCGTTCGACGTCCGGGCCGGCGACGTGTACTGCGTCGTGGATCCGGCCGCGCCGGAGACGGCCACGCTCGAGGCCTCGGTTCGGCTGGCCCGGCTGCTGGCACTCCAGACGCTTCACGAACGCGACGTGGAAGTGGACGCGGCCGCGATCGCAAAGGCGCTGAACGGCGTGCGTGAACAGCTGGAGACGCTGCGCTCGCTCAAGCTGACGCTGACATCGATCGGAACGAGCGCCAGGGACGTTTACGCGGGTCTGGACAAGCTGCGCGACGGCATCCTTGCCCGCCTCATCGAGGCGGAGGCGGAGCTCCGCCGGCGGTAGGCACGGGGCAAGCGGTCTGGCCGGGGCCGCCCCTCGGGACGATTGCCGCCCCGCGCGAACGGCGTGGCTGCTCTCGCTATGCTCGGATTCGGCGAACCGATCGAGTAGGTTCGCGCGTGCGAGGTGCCGTCCGATGCCGCGTTCGATGTGGAAGGGGGCCATCCAGTTCGGGCTGGTGACCATCCCCGTCAAGCTCTATCTCGCGACCGAGTCCAAGGGCGTCAGCTTCAACATGCTCCACGCCGCGTGCCGCGGCCGGATCCAGATGAAGACCTACTGCCCCACCGACGGCGAGATGATCGAGCGCAGCGACACGGTCAAGGGTTACGAGATCGCGCCGGACCAATACGTCGTCATCACGGACGAGGATCTGGCGTCGGTTCCGCTCAAGACGGTCCGTTCGATTGAGATCGAACAGTTCGTGCCGGTCGATGCGGCCGCGGAGGCCACGCGCTTCGTCAAGCAGGCCTACTACGTGGAGCCCGAGCCGGTCGCGCGCAAGGCCTTCTTCCTGCTGCGGCAGGTTCTCGCCAAACAGGGTCTTCGAGCCGTCTGCAAGATCGTCCTGCGCGATCGGGAGCAGCTGGCCGCCCTGGACCCGTTCGCCAACACGATCATGCTCTCGACGCTCTACTGGCCCGATGAGGTCCGCTCCGTCGCAGACCTGGCCATCCCCGCCGACGACGTCGAAGTCAAGCCCGCCGAGATGGCGATGGCCGAGCAGCTGGTCGGAATGATGACCGGCGAGTTCGACCCCAAGGCCTATCGCGACGAGTATCGCGAAGCGCTGATGGGTGTCATCGAAGCCAAGGCCGCGGGCGAGGAGATCGCCGAACCGGTCGCCGCGCCGGCCGCCAGATTGACGGACCTGGTCGCCGCCCTGGAAGCGAGCGTGGCCGCGGCAAAGGCCGCCCGCCAGACCGCCGCTCCGGAAACGGTCGCGCAAGCCGCTGCATCGAAGAAGTCGCGCAAGCCCACCCCGGTGGGAGTTCCGGTGATGGCCGAAGAGGCCGAGCTAGTCCCGATCCGCCGCCGCAAGTCCGCCTGAGTCCGCTCCCGCCTGAGTCCGCTCCCGCCTGAGGCCGCTCCCGGCTGAGGCCGCTCCCGCCTGAGGCCGCTCCCGCCTGACGCGGCCCGATCCGCTCCTCGCCGACAAGCCCGCGCCACTGGGCCGGCCGAGGCCGTCCCGGCGCGATTGCTGCACCAGCCCCCCGCGGCCGCTAATCTCTCCGCATGAGCGGACACCCCTGGCCCCTGTTCGACCTTCGGCTGCGAACGCCCCGCCTCGAACTGCGTCTGCCGACCGACGACGATCTGCTCGAGCTTGTGCGCGTCGCCCGCGAAGGCGTCGTCGAGGAGGGCCGGACCTTCTTCGCCGTGCCCTGGCACGAACTCCCCTCCCCTGCCTTCGAGCGCCAGTTCCTGCAGCACTGGTGGGAATCGCGCGGCAGCTGGAGCCCGACCAACTGGAGCATCGGCTTCGCGATCGTGGCCGACGGTCAGCCGATCGGGATCCAGGATCTGATGGCCCGCAACTTCGCCGTCCGCAAGACGGTGGTCTCGGCCAGCTGGCTCGGTCGGGCGTATCAGGGCCGCGGCTACGGGACGGAGATGCGCGCCGCCGTCCTGACTCTCGCCTTCGATGGGCTGGGCGCGGAGGTGGCGGAGTCGGGCTACTTCGAGGGCAACGGCGCGTCCGCCGGCGTCTCCGCGAAGCTCGGCTACGTGGCCAACGGCGACGACGTCTGGGCGGTCGGGCGCCATCGCGCCGTGGAGCATCGCCTTCGTATCGGCCGCGATGGGTGGCGGCGCGACCTCGTGCCCGTCACCATCGATGGTCTGGAACCCTGCCTCAAGCTGTTCGGCGTCGGCGAGCTCGACCCCACGGAGTGGGCAACGTTCTAGGGGGCGCGAGCCAGGCGAGCCTGGCTTTGGCGACGACAACGCGATGTGCCGCTCGGCGAGCCTACCCGTCGCCGCTGCGGCGAGCGCAGCGCCAGGCGGAGACGAGCAGCGGAGCGAGCGCACCTAGGGGCGCGTGAGACCGGCAGCGGGTGTTGGTTAGTCGTGGTGTCAGCAGTCCTGTCCGTCCAACAGCGGCCGACACGGTGAGGTGGCGCTGCCCGGAAGCGGGGTCGCCGCGCATCCTACGCCTCTGACGAGACCAGTTGCCGCGTCTGCTCGTTCGCATCCCAGCGGCACTCCGCCCGCAAGTCGTCCGGGAGCGCCGAAAGGCGCAGTAGCGCGGCAACAAAGTCCGTCCGACATGAGGAGCAAGGCTCGAGCTCATAGGCTAGGCGGAGCGCCGGGACGAGTTCCGGCGTGGGCGGCTGGACGTCAATCACAGCTCGAAGACCATAGCCGAGCGTATGAACTATCGCCTTCCGTTGGCCCTCGGCAGCCCGGAGGAGGTCTTCGGCAATCAGCTCGTCGCCAGGATTCCAGTTGCGCGCGAGGAGGCCGAGCGCGCACTGTCGATGTGGCCCATGGGCGGCCATCCGAAGCGCGACAGCCCGGACCGCCGGATGGCTGATTTGCTCGAGCGCATTAGTCGCGTAAGTGGAAACGAACCGGCGAGGATCGTCCAACAGCGCGATGAGGAGAGCCGGATCGAGTGGAAACGGCCGCTTTCGGAATACCGAGAGGTAGGCTCTGAGCAGCTCGAGGTCGTCCTTCGGCAGATCGACAAGAGCCTGAGCCGCAAGTGCAAGATCCTCCTCAGATGCCTTCTCGCCCCAGTGAGAGGCGAACGCTCCGAGCGAGTCAGTCCCACGCACGCTCCGCTCGATCGTCGCTTGGGCGTCCGTCCAAGGCCTTTCCGACCACCCCGCCGGTCGTAGGGGGTTCTCGATTCGAACGAAAGGAGCCTCCGTGGCGAGTAGGTAGGCATCGACGCCAGGGTCGTTCGCCCGAGCTTCAAGAATGGCGCCTGCCTGCTCGTCGCCAAGAGAGTCCAGTGCCGCGTCGATCAGCTCCTGGTCACTGAAGAAGGAGGCGCCTGCGAGCGCCGCCCGCCCAAGCTGGCCGAACACGAAGACCGCGCCGCGAATGCCATCAAGGGCGATCAGGTGTCTGGCCGCGACCGTTGAAACCCATTCCACGGGCTCGGCGAGCCAGCGGTCGATAAGCTGCACCTGACCGCGATAGAGCACCTCACGCATTCCCGGCACACCATCGCGGGCCAGCAGCCCGACAAGCTCGAACCGCTGCTCAAGGTCGTCGCCGGACGGCCCGTCGGCAAAAGGATCCGCGAGAGCCGACGCGAGGTCGCCCGAGGCACCGACGAGTCGCACGAGCTCTAACAGATAGCCGGCGCGGGAGCCCTCGAGCGGCATCGCATCATCTCTCAGGCACGCTGCGACGAGGGCTTTGCACTGAGACGCGTCCGCGCCCTTCTCGAGGACAACGTGCGCGCGACCGAGGCCCTTTGCCAGATAGCCATTGAGTTCTTGTGCGTGGGTCACGGCGGCTGACGATGCGTGAAGGGACCGGCTGCCGTCAAGAGCGGGACGGACGCTCTCAGCCCTGGTTCCCTGCACCACTACCTAACCCACACCGGCTGCCGGTCTCAGCGCGTGAGCGAGGAGCGCGAGCCAGGCGAGCCTGGTTTTGGCGACAACAACGCGATGTGCCGCCGCAGCGGCGACTACCGGTCGTCGGCGCGACGTCCCACCAGCCACCACGCGAAGGGGAACAATCCGGCCGCGATGGCGAGCTTGACCGCGTCGCCGAGCACGAACGGCAGCAGTCCCTTGTCGATGGCCATCGCCGGCGAAAAGTGGGCGGCGGCGGCCAGCCAGGGCACGCCGACCAGGTAGATCACGATCTCGCCCACCACCATCGCGCCGACGGCGCCGGGGATGTGGCGATCCCAGCCCAGTTCGGCCAGCCGGCCGACGAGAGCGGCCGCCACGAGGAAGCCCAGGAGGTAGCCCCCGAGGGCGCCGAGAACGAGGCCGCCCGGGCCGAACCCGACGATGTTCTGCGCGCCCTGCGCGTGACCCGCGTAGACGGGCAGGAAGAACCCCAGAAGCAGGTAGAGAGCGATCGAGAGCACACCGCGGCGCAGCCCGAGCGCGCCACCGACCAGCAGGACGGAGAGCGTCTGGCCGGTGACCGGCACGGGGTTGTTGGGCAGCCAGACGGTGACGTTCGCAGTCAGGGCAATGAAGGCGGCGCCGATGCCGACGAGCGCGATGTGGCGCAGCCGGGCGCTCATACGCTCGCCGATGCGAATCGGGACAAGGAAATCGCCAATCGTGATGCCACGTTCGGCGGCGGGGAGGCGGTTCAGCGAGTGGGTCGCGAGCATGCGCGGGTCTTCCCTGTGGTGGCCACGCGGCCTGTTTTCGGACTCTTCCTCCCGGTCCGAGGCACCGAGTGTACCAGGCGATGCCGTCAGACGGCGCATCGGCAGCTTGCCCTACTCGTGCTGGAGGGCCCGCACGATCGATTGACGGCTGGCCACTCCGGCGGGGTAGATGGACGCCGTGACGCTGATCAGGACACCGAACGAGACGGCCAGCGCGATCGAAACCCACGGTGGATCGAACGTCAGGCCGAAGCCTCCGCTCGACCAGGCAACCAACAGACCGCCGACAAGCAAACCGAGAACCGCGCCGATGAGCGCCCCTGCGAGGCCCAGGATGCCGGCCTCGATCACGACCATGCCCCAGATCTGGCGGCTGGACATGCCGATCGCCCGGAGTACGCCGATCTCGCGGCCGCGCTCCAGGACGCTCATCGAGAGCGTATTCGCCAGGCCCAATCCGGCGATCAGGACCGCCACCAGCGCCAGAGCATCGAGCAGCCTGAAGACCCGATCGAGAGCATCGCCGACAGTGCCGCGCACGCTGCCGAGGTCGGCCGACTCCAGGGCGTATTGCGACGCCGTCGCATCGACCTCAGGTCGCGCGGCCGACTCCAGGCCGGGCTGGTAGCGGACGGCGAAGAAGTCCGCGCCCGTGGCCCCGAACGGTCCGAGGGCGTCTGTCCAGCCCACCAGAACCGCTTCCTGGGAGTCACCGGGCAGCGAATGGGCCACGATCCCGACCACCCGAAGCTTGGTCTGCGTCTCGCCGGTGGCAAAGGTCAGGGTATCGCCGAGCAGGATGTCCGACTGGTTCGCCAGCGACTTCGGCACGATCACCGCTCCGCCCGCGTCCAGCGCCGCGAACGCCGTGGCCGGATCGCCACCGTCTGGGACGAAGACCAGCCGTCCGTCCGCGGCGAAGTCCTTCCCGGAAATCGCGGCCGCCTCCTGGCGAACCCCTCCGAGCGGCACTCCGAAGAGCGCGATGGGCGAGATCGACTTCACGCCCGGCAGCGCGGCGATCTCTTCGATGGCCGGATCGGTCGGCGAGATCGGATGGATCGAGGTCAGCAACTCGCTGCCGGGGATCGTCTCAGCGAGCCAGCGTTGTCCGATCTGGCGAACGCTCGCGGCGGCCGTGCCCAGCGCCACGACCATCGCCAGACCCATCACCAGCGCCCCGGCCGTCAGCGTGGTTCGGCTGATGTCTCGCGCGAGCGAGCTACGAGCCAGCCGTTCCTCGTTGCGGAACACACGGAAGGGAATGCCGGCCAGCCGCAGCAGCGGCCCAAGAATGACGGGCACGATCAGAACGGCGACCAGCATCAGGCCGTACACGACCAGGGGCCCCAGAAGCCCGAAGCTGAGCGTGAGGCCGCCCGCCGCGAGCGTCGCTCCGGAGCCTCCCGGCGAACCGCTCGGCCAGACGGCCAGCGCCGCGATCGCCAGGACGGCGAATACGAGGACCAACCAGCGGAGTCGAGCGGCTCCGGCCACCGCCCCTTTCGGACCGCGCCGGAAAGCCTCGACCGGCGGGATGCGACCGGCTCGCCAGGCCGGCTCGAGCGAGGCCGCGAGCGTCACCAGAACACCGATGAGCAGAGCCAGCAGGACCGAGCCGATCGAGATATCGGGTGCGTCCAGAGAGATCGGGCCGGTCGAATTCACCCACGAGAGTGCCAGCGAGGACAGACCGACCCCGGCGACCACTCCCACGGCTGATCCAATCGCGCCCAGAGCGAAAGCCTGCAGCAGTACAAGGCCCATCACCTGCGAGCGCGTCGTCCCGGCGGCGCGGAGCAGCCCAACTTCGCGCGATCTTTCGGTCACCGTCATGGACAGGGTGTTGAAGATCAGGAAGGCGCCCGCGAAGAGGACCACCGCCGCGACGAGCAGCAGCGTCCCGCGGAAGTCCGCCGTCTCGGCGCGGAGCGAGTCGGCGATGTCGGAGGTCCTCGCCAGCAGGTACGGCTCGGTCTTGATCGTGGCCTCGAGCTGGCCGATCAACTCGTCCGCAGTCACTCCGGGCCCCGTACTCAGATCGATGCGCGTCACGCCGGTCACGCCGAACAGGGCCTGCGCCGATGAGAGCGGGACCATCACCAGCCGGCCTGCCGCCTCGGGCACCGAGCCGTCGCCCGCGACGATGCCTACGATCGAGAAATCGGTCGGCCCTGAGCCGGCGCCGTTGAGGGTGATCGGGTCGCCGATTTGCAGGCGTTCCCCGCTCGCCAGAGTCTCGGTGATGACGGCACTGAGCGTGTCGGCCGCGGTGAGCAGCCGCCCGCCGGAGAGTGGCATGTCGTGCAGCTTCGGCTCCGCCACCGCGTCGATCCCAAGCACCGTCACGGGCGCCGGAAGCGTCGCCGATGGCGTCAAGGCCGCGCTCGGGGCGAGATACGTCTTTCGTTCCAGGGCTGGGGCAGCGACTTCGACGCCGGCCGCCTTCGTCACGAGCGCCACGGTCTCCCGGCTCAGGCCTCGCTCTTCCAGCGCCTGGACCCGCAGCGCCGAATGCCCCATCTCGTCGGCGGCGGCACGAGAAACGGCCGCATCCATCGTTGCGCTCGCGGAGAGCGACGCGAACAGCACTGCCACGCCCAGGGCGACCCCGGCCGCGGTGAGCACGCTCCGGAGGAGCCTGGCCTGCAGATTCCGCCAGGCAAGGGACGAGAGGCGCCGCACGGGCTAGAGGCCCAGCTGGGCGAGACGCGCGATCAGCGGTCCCGCGCCGCTGTCCTTGCGGCGACCGAGCTGGATCTCGTCGCGGATCTTGCCGTCGCCCATCACCAGGACGCGGTCGGCGTGGGCGGCCGCTCGCGCATCGTGGGTTACGAGGACGATCGTCTGACCACGCTCGTCGCAGGACCGCCACAGCTCATTGAGGATCTCGCCGCCCGTGGCGTAGTCCAGGTTGCCGGTCGGCTCGTCGGCGAGCAGGAGCGCTGGACTCCCCACGAGGGCCCTGGCCAGCGCGACTCGCTGCTGCTCTCCCGCGGAGAGCTGGTCGGGGCGGTTGCGCTCGCACCACACGAGGTTGACCATCTCGAGCACATCCCTGATCCGAGCCGCCGCCGCGCCGTGGCGGGGATCGACGCCGGCGATCGTGTACGGCAGGGCCACGTTCTCGTAGACGTCCAGCAGCGGTATCAGATTGAAGAACTGGAAGACGAAGCCGGTCTTCTCGCGGCGCAAGTGTGTCGCTTCCCGGTCGCTGAGTTGGCTGACTATCTCGCCATCGAGGATGACGTCGCCGCTGGTCGGTCGATCAAGGCCACCCAACAGCTGAAGCAGCGTGCTCTTGCCGGAGCCGGATGGACCCATGACGGCCACGAACTCGCCGCGCTGAACCTTGAGGGAGATGCCGCGCAGAACCTCGACGTCGCGGTTCCCAATCCGGAACCGTTTGGTCAAGTTCCGGGCCTCGAGAATGGTGCCATCGCGCACGGGTCGATCGGCTGCAGTCCCGGATGACCGGGCCCCTAACTGCGACGAGACGGGCGGTGTGGTCGACACCGATGAAGTGTATTCGGTCGGACCACGATCATGGGACACCGGCGGCGACGGCAGGTCCGTCCTTAGCCGGAGAGCCCGCCGAAGAGCAGATGGAACAGCGAGTCGAGCGGCCCGTTCGTCGCCGTTCTCTCTCGGACCCGCAGGCTGACCGGCGCATCTGACCCATCCACTCCGTTGGGGACAGCCGGCCCAATGGCCGGCGATGCCGTGGGAGCGCCGACTCCAACGTCCGACGTGGCGATCGGGCTAACGGCGGTCGGCTCGGCGGTCGGCTCGGCGGTCGGCTCGGCGGTTGGCTCAGCGGTCGCCTGGTCTGTTGGCCCGGCGGTCGGCTGGTCGGTTGGTCCGTTGGTCGGTTCGGCCGTCGGCTCAGCGGTCGGCTGATCGGTCGGCCCGGCAGTCGGCTGGACGGTCGGCTCAGCGGTAGGAATCACAACCGGGATCGGAGACGCCTTCGGTTTCGGCGTGACGACCGGCTTTGGCTTGGCGGCTGTGCAGGGCACCGAGAAGAGGACCGCATACAGCTTCCGACCATCTGCCGCCTTGTAGGCGCCCACACCGATCCTCTGCCAGCTGCCGAGGATGTTGTCCCTGTGGCCCGGGGAGGCCATGAACGCCTTTTCGATGCGGGTCGTCGCGGTCGAGTCGCTGTACGTGCTCAAGCCGATGTTCTCGCCCGCGACTTTGAAGCAGTAGTTGTCGACCTGCATGTCATCGAAGACCATCGTGTTCGAGGGCGGGATCCTGTGGGAGAAGTAGTCGCGGTCGCCCATGTCCTTGGCACGCCACTCGGCCTCTTTGTGGAGGTACGAGTCGTTGGTCAGCGCGCTCAGCCCCGAAGACGCCCGGTCCTGGTTTGTCAGGGTCATGAGGAGTTGCTCGTCACCGGCGCTGAATCCCGAATTCGACCAGGCGACCGTCGAAGAGGCGGTAACGAGGGACGCGAGAAGAGACAGCGTCAGGGCCAGACCGCCAACACGCAGTCGACGTGTCGAGACCGTGGCAACGAAGGACCTGATTGCGCCGAGGACTGGCATGGTGTTTCCCAGTTGGCTTGTGTTGCCTCAACCCTACGGCCGACAAGCCCGCGGGTCAGCCGTCCTCTCGTTCCGCGCCCGTCGCCGGGTGGTACCACCGTCGTCTGCGTTTGATTGGGGGTTGCACCTACGCACAGGGGTAGCGCCGTGCATGCCGCTGTGACGGAGGTCGACGGGCTCGGGCTCACCCGGAAGGCCGCACCGGCTATACTCCCCGTCGCCCCATCGCAGAGGCACGAGCGGCCCAGCCGCCGAGAGCACGCTGGGGCACGCGAATGGTGGCCTTAGCTCAACCGGCAGAGCAGCGGACTGTGGATCCGCAGGTTACGGGTTCGACCCCCGTAGGCCACCCCAACTTTTGAGCGTGAAACCCCGTCCAAGGGGTCCATCTGCTCCACCCAGTCCACGGATTCCGCACGGTTTGGGCGTAGGCCGGGGTGTAGGGATTGTGGCCACCAGGGATGGTGAGGACAGCGGTTGACAAGGCCAAACCGGCCGACATCGCAGCGCGGGGCGGGACTACACTCGGTGCAAATCCCTGTTTGCGAGCAACCGAATGCCAGGCCTCGGTAGATGAGCAAAGGTCCCCAAGCCACAACCCCGGCGGCCTTCTCCCGGTTCCTCGACGAATACCCGTCGCGTCTCGCTTTGGCGGGCGGGCGAGGACAGCCTTTACGAGATCCTCGGCCGGCTGAACATTCATCCCGTCGTAGAGCAAAACGTCCTCGCGGGCTACACGGTCATCCGAGAGGCCTGGCGCGATGACTGGACCGGCAAGGGGCTACGTCTCGCCCACGGCACCAGTCAGCAGCTTCCCCGAGTGTTCGTGCGATGGGTTCGCTCATGGAGCGACTTAGTGGGTCTTCCCGAAGACACGGCACAGGGGCTCGTGGCCGAGCTGACCAGCCTCGGCGTCATTCGCCGGCGTCCTCCCGCGGCTGGCGCCGGCTGGAAGGTTCTCCGTATCGACATGGCCAACAAGCTGTTTGTAAGCCAGTTCGGCGTTGGCGTTCAGCGGCTTCAGTAGGTTGGGCTGTTCTCAGGCGTTGGCGATCTTGCACTCGGACACGACCGCCAACACCTTGGCTGCGATGTCAGGCGCGAGACGCGCCTGTGGCGGATCAGTTGTGATAATCCAGCCTGGCGGCAAGCCCAGAAGCGGACCGAGGTCAGGTCGAACGTTGTCGAAGGCAGACACGCTCACATGGCGGGCGGTCTTGTCCCATCGAACAAGGCCGGAACACGCGACCCAGCCCGAATCGTCACTCGCGTTTGTCCGAGCCAGTAGCAGCGGATGACCCCACCAGAGACCAGGCGTGACGGTCATACCGTCGCCGGAACTTGGTGGAACGCACTCGACGCCGGCCTGCCGACAGACCCACTCCTCCTGGTCCGCCACCGAGAGACCGGCTGGCATCGTCGGAGACGAACGTCCGAGCCGGAGGAGCTTCACCAGATGGGGGATGGTCAGCAGAACGACGGCAAACGCACCCAACAAGTCTGAGAGCCATGTCAGCGAACCGCCGTATCGAGATAACGGAGGGAACAGGACCATGGCGATCCAGGCCGGTGGTGCGGCGACGATCCATGCAGCGCCCGAGTCGATGAACGGCACCAGAGCCCGACGCGCACCATGAGTCGTCCAGAGCCGAAGTTGCCATGTCAAACGGGCGGAGGCGTCGTAGAGCCCTTCGATCGCGAAGAACAGGACCGGGGCCATGAGGGCTGCGGCGGCGAAATAGAACCACAACGCTTCGAGCGGAGTGCCCGACGCCCCCAGCGCCTGCGCGGTCCGATCGAGCACCCGCACAAAGTCGAAGGCCGTCAGCGAGAACGCATAGGCCGTCCCCAGAACCGTGAGCAACCACCACCCATGAGCCCGCTTTCGGAAGACCAAGTAGATCGGAATGGCCACCGCGGCCGACTCCGCAAGAATCTTGATCGCACCGGTCGGGAGCAAGTCCGGGCGCTCGAAGTGGACCGCATCCAGCGCGAAGGTGACGGCGGCTGCGACCACACAGGCCAGGGCCAGAGCGACCGAGTTGTATTCGCTCTTTGCGACACGGCCAGTGGAGAAGCGGAAGCTCGCCATTGCCGGAGTTTATGGGTAGCCAAAGGGTGCTACAGCGCGATTCCGCGGCCGAGCGAGCTGAGCTGGTCCCGCACGCCCAGGAGCCGCCCTGAGGCGCTTCAGAGTGCTTCGACCCCCGCAGCCCTCAAAGGGCTCTGGACGACCGCACAAGGCCGCCCCAGCCCCCACAGGGGTATCCGCGGCACGGCGCCTCGTCAAGTTCCGACCCCTTTCCGGCAATCGAGCCATCGATCGGTCTCCGCGGCGCCCGTAGCACTACCTCCACGGTTTCTTGACAGCCTCTCGAACCCGCCGAGAGCTGCATCGTCGGAACCAGCAGAGCTGCCAGAAGGCCGCCCGCCGACGCGAGGCAGGAACATGAAATGGATCGACGAAAGTCTGTGTGAACGTGTCGAGAACTGGGCCGCGGCTCCGCTGTCGCAGCGGCTCGAGGAGTTCCGCAAGCTATCGCAGGCCCAGGTCAGCAACGTCCGCGAGGTCGTTCGCCGCTACGACATTCAGACGCACACGAAGCTGTGGCCGACGTTCGTTTCTCTCCTTGCGAACGAGCACCTGATTGTTCTGGAGCCCGACGAACTCCTGGGCGTCTTACGACATCATGAGCCCCTCATCTCGCAGAGTGTCTGGACCCCCCAATTCCCCGAATACGATCGGGGTATCTCGGCAGCCGACCGGGCAGACTGCAACTTCGAGGTCATAGGGTTTCACGAGGGCCCGTCGAGTCTGGTGCTGCGCGGCGATGTCTTCTGCAGCGGTGGTTGCGGAGGCCCCTGGTATACCGACCAGACGATGTGGTCGTCGACTGACGCTGTGACCTGGACTCCGATCGACATGCCCAAGCTCTTCGGTACAGGCGGCATTGGACCGATATCGGGTGGCTCCGCAGTGTGGTGGTCGCCAGACGGCTCCAATTGGACTCGAATAGGCCTCAGTGGGACAACCGCCGCAAACTCTGTGTATATGGCTGTGTGGGCACTCGATGACCACACGCTTCTGGCCCAACAGTCGTCATCGTCATCGACCGGCTCTGCGGGTGCCACGGCCACCTGGGCTTCGCATGACGAAAAGAGCTGGTCCCTGGTTCACAACGCTCCGTCTCTTCTCGTGCCCGATCTAGTGCGCAGCCAGAGCCAGGGTCTCCTCTTTGACTGGCTAACCGACGCGCAGGGCTCGACGATCGGTTCCCAGTATTCGATCTTGACCACCCGGATGAGCTTCTCGGTGGTCTCTCAGACCGGAAGCTCACCCTGGATCGACGACTGGCAGCAGGCCCTCGGTCCGATGGGCATCCTGATCACCATAGACGGCTCACGATTCTTGATGGGCGTGCCGACGGTCGGCTGACCGCCAAACGACCCGGCAACTCCGGCCGTCACGATATAGCTCCATCGCGTTCGCATCGGCCGCCCTGCCCGGACCCGGGCTGACTTGGGGCGCTCGCGTGGCCCTGACGTGTCCCCGGTCGGCTTGTGGATCGTGCCCGGCTTGTGCTCAGGCGGGGCGTAGCTCGTGTAGAGCCGAAGGTCGACCTTGCCGGTGTGGCGCGTCCCGGCAGGGACGTGAACCAGTCGATCGACGGCGACGGCGCTCTTCTCGCCGTCGAGAATGGCCTGACCTTCACCCCCGACGAAGACGAGCGTCTGTTCGACGTCTGCGCGGCCGGGATCAGCCGTCGTCCATTCGGCCGCCGCGGGGCCCGCGCTTGGTCGACCCTGCCCGATGCGGACTGCTCGGCCGGTGGATGTTCGAGTCTTCACCGACCTCGATGCCATGCATCTCGGCGGCACTCAGGATCTTCCGCCGGGCACGCTCCTTGGCCGCCTTGCTCTCGAAGTCGGTCTGATTGAAGCGGGCGATCGCATTACGCACGTGCGACTCGTCGTGGATGGGGAGGTGTTCCTCGCCCTTCGAGTCGACATACGCGAACTGCGTGGAGCGGAGCTTCTCCCGATCCTTGGTGTTGAGTTCAGCCATGGTCCATCTCCTGGTCCCGGCG
>Ga0182021_10001635_pt1 | contig 25971 bp, 20 predicted proteins | sample 612E3MmetaG_FD_120493 | JGI IMG/M metagenome (GOLD analysis project Ga0182021, IMG submission 120493) | Permafrost microbial communities from Stordalen Mire, Sweden - 612E3M metaG (Illumina Assembly) | ecosystem: Environmental > Terrestrial > Soil > Wetlands > Permafrost | place: Sweden... | reverse complement strand
CGGCAGCCTCCCTGACCCTGTCGTCCGAGGGCGGGTCGAGTCCAATGGGCAGGGCTTCCCGGCCCAGGCGGAACGACTTCTCGTCACCGGTCTGGTGAAACGGGAGCAGATGGACCTCCCTGATCCTCGTGTGCGAGGTCAGGAAGCCTGCCGCCGCCTCCAGGTTGGTATCGTGGTCATTGATCCCGGGGATGAGGGGGATCCGGGCGATCACCGCTGCGCCGGCGCCTGAAAGGCGGGCGAGGTTTTCCAGGATAAGTTGGCTGCCAACCCCGGTAAAGCGCCTGTGGACTTCATCGTCCATGAGTTTCAGATCGTACAGGAACAGGTTGGTGAAGCAAGCGGTCTTTGCGAGGTCCTCCCACCGGCAGAAACCGCTGGTCTCGATGGCGGTATGGAGTCCAGATTCCCGGCATGACCGCAGCGCAGACTCCAGGAACGCGGGCCAGAAAAGAGGTTCCCCGCCCGAAAAGGTGACCCCGCCGCCGGAATCCTCAAAAAAGGCCCTGTCCTTCAGCACTTCATCCACCACCTCCAGAGCCGTCATTTCTTTGCCCACCAGTTCGCGGGCTTCGGCGCAGCACGCATCGGCACAGGTACCGCACCGGTCGCAGCGTTCCCGGACAGGAACATAGCGGCCGCCGCTCAAGAGTACCGCTCCGTTGGGACACAGCTGATAACAGTCGCCGCACCGTACACACAGGTCTTCACGGAACGAAAGCTCGATATTCCTCTGTTGCCCTTCAGGGTTATGGCACCAGGTGCATTGCAGGGGGCACCCCTTCAGGAAGACCGTGGTCCGGATGCCGGGGCCATCATGGATGCAATAGCGCATGATGTTGAACACCGTCGCCCTGAGCTCGCCGGCCGAGGATGTCTTCGGGATGTCCGCGGTTTCCATTATCAGAAGAACGTTGTGAGAACGGGCCCCGGGGAGCGGGAACCCGTTCGAATGTACGGCACGAGAGGTTGACTATCAGGTGGGCAGGGAGAGATGCAAGGTCACGCACTCGCGGGTCCCGGCCGGCGGGAAATGGAGGGCCGGTCAGTCTTTTTTCTCCTCGCCGCTGGGCACCGGCACCTCTTCCCCCCCGATCATCCCGCGCAGGCATTCGGCCAGGCGGCCGATACCCTCCCTGATGCGGTCCTCCGGCATGTTGGAGAAATTCAGCCGCAGGGTATTCCTCCGCTCTTCCACCGGAAAGAAGGCACCCCCGGGGACAAACGCCACGTTGCGTTTCAGGCACAGATCCAGGAGGATTCTCGAGTCGACCGTCGCCGGCAGTTCGACCCAGAGGAAGAGGCCGCCGCGCGGCCTGGTGAAGCGCACGCCTTCGGGCATCTCCCGCTCCAGGGCTTCCACCATCGCGTCCCTGCGGCTTCCATACACGCGCCGCTTGACAGTCAGGTCCTTTTCGATATCATGGGCCTCCAGATAGGCTGCCGTCAGCATTTGATCCAGGGTGGAGCTGTGGAGGTCCGATGCCTGTTTGAGGATGACGTACCTGTCGATGTACCGCCGTTTCGCTGCGATCCAGCCAATGCGCAACCCCGGACAGAAGATCTTCGAAAACGTTCCGAGCGAAATGACGAGCCCCGCCTCATCGAGCGTCTGGATGCAGGGGGGCGTCGTGCCGTCGTAGCAAAGCTCGCCATAGGGGTTGTCCTCAATGACCGGCACATTGTACCGTAAGGCAAGGGCCGCCAGCCGGCGCCGCCGCTCGGCGGACCAGGTGCGCCCGGACGGGTTCTGAAAATTGGGGACGGTGTAGAGGAGCTTCACCCGCTTCTCGGAGCGGAGCGCACGCTCCAGCGCCTCCGGCTGCATGCCGTCGTCGTCCGTCGGGATCTCGACCCATCGGGGGCGAAACACATTGAACGCCATCGTTGCGCCGAGGTATGTCGGACTCTCACACAGAACGGCGTCACCCTCGTCGAGGAACAGCTTTGCCGTCAGATCCAGCCCGCTCTGGGAGCCGGTGGTGATGAGGATCTCGTCGGGACTCAGCCTCGTACCCCAGATCGCGTTCATCCGTGCCGCAATCTTCTCCCTCAGGGGAGGATACCCTTCGGTCGGAGAATACTGAAGGGCGACCTCACCGCGCGACCGGAGGAGCTCCGCGGCAAGCGAGGCGATGGCATCCCGCGGAAAGAGCTCGGGAGCGGGGAGGCCCCCCGCGAAGGAGATCATCTCCGGGTTTTGCGTGACCTTGAGGATTTCCCGGATATCAGAAGCCTTCAGGGTATCCATGCGATCAGCAAATGGTCGACTCATTGCCCTGCCCCTTTTTTTCCTGGGAAGTGTGTCAAGCTCTGTGGACACGGCCGTTCAGATAATCGGCCGTGTCGTCATTCGGCATTGGTGACGGTTGTTCTGGTGACGCCGAGGAGGGCGGCAAGCCGGCATTCCGGGGGGAGCCGGAACCCCGGCGGAAGCTGAGTGGTGAGAATCATCTCTCTCGCCTGCCTGACAATCTGCCGGTAGAGCGGGATGGCTTCCTCTCTGTCGCTCAGGATGTTCATCAGCCTGAGGCCCTGGAGGTCTGATTGGACCGTTCCTCCTGAAGAATGCATTATTCGTTTTTCATTATCAATAGCCACAGCAGTATGATTGGACTGCTCCAATTCCACCTCATGGCATGGATCAGGCCGCGCCGTGCTTTGCATGGACGGAATAAGGAGGGTAAGGCGCGGAAGGGCGCGTGACAGCCGGGAGTGAGAGGAAGGACACAAGCCAGCCGGGAGTGAGCGGATGGGCATTCGAGGGGAAAGAAGAGGGGGAGAGCGGGCATGACGTCAGCCATGCCCGCCCACCGCGCATCGTCATTTCAAAAGCATCATCCGGCGCGTTGTTACTGATGACCCCGCGGAGAGTCTATACAGGTAGATGCCGGAGGCAAGTCCGTTGGCATTGAACTTCACTTCATGAACCCCTTCAGATTCCACACCATCGACGAGCGCCGTGACGAGTTGACCCAGCATGGTGAACACCTCGAGGCGGACTCTGCCGGAATGCGGCAGCGAATAGCGCAGGATTGTCGATGGGTTGAAAGGATTCGGGTAGTTCTGCGCGACCGAGAACTCCGCCGGCGGCCTGGCCTCTGCGGCACCGCTCAGCGGAGAAGCGGCAAAGTCCCGGCTGTATGAGATATCCCCATCCCCGCCGAGCTGCCGAAGCCGGTAGAAGTACTGCGCGCCTGACACAGCGGTGGAATCGGTGTAACTGTACGCGTTGGCTTTTCCGGTCATCCCCTGAGCGTTCACGAAGCTCCCCGTGAGCTGGATGAAGCCTCCTGAGAGATGTGTCGAACGCTCGACCGCAAACCCGAGCAGGCCGTTCTCCTCAGTGGTCGTCCAATCGATCCTTACACCGCACCCAGGGACCGATGTCCCTGTCAGAGCCGAAAGCAGCGCCGGGAGCGAAGAACCTGAACTCCGGAAAACGCATCCATCCACGGTCCCGGCAAAGATGCGGCCAGACTGCAGGATTGCATAACAGGTGATGCCGGAATGTCCTCCCAGGCCGGTGCCGATGTCACGCCATGAGATCCCTCCGTCTTTGGAGAGCATCGGGCCGTCCAGCTCAAAGTTGCCATAGTCTCCGCGGAAGAGATAACCCGCGGCATTGGCGGCAAGGCACCATGTCTCCTGGCCTGCAAGCTGTTTCCAAGAAGTCCCCGTATCGGCCGAGGAGAAGACACCCTGATACGTCCCGGCATACACCACGCCGGAGGAATCCTCCACCATGGAATAGACCGACGATCCGATGCCCGCGACTGTCCGCCATGTGAGCCCATCGTCGGAGGAGCGCGCCGCTCCGCCGGCCGAATCCCTCAGAAAGATCACACCGCTCCGGGAGCCAAACACAAAACCGCCTCCCCTCACCTGCAGCGTAGACCAGGATGCGCCCCTGTCAGTGGAGCGCTGCACGGCCGATGATCCAACGGCGAAAATGGTTCCCGCAGGAGTGACGACGATGCGTGAATAGTATGAAGACGGAATCGCGGCGCTGCGGGACCAGCTCAGGCCCTGGTCGCTGGATGTGAAAACGCCGTCGTACCCCGCAGCGGCAACGAGCATCCCTGCCTGGGTCTCCTCAACGGCGTACACGGGTGAGGATTCGCCGGGAATCTTGCGCCAGCTTTTCCCCTCGTCGGTTGTGAGGAACAGCCCTTCGAGCGTTCCTGCGACCAGGCCGCCGTCGCGCGTCGGGTGCAGTGCAAGGATCCACCGGGCGGACAGCGAGCCCACGTTGCGGACCCACGTTGCGCCGCGGTCGGTGGACCGCATCAGGAAGCCGTCGATGGCGTCGGTGCCGGCGACGAGAGAAGTGCCGTCTGCGGCAAGTACGAGCAGGCCCGCCCCGGCGCCGGGATAGGAGGATACAGCTTCCCATGCCGGCGAACCCGGCTTCAGACGGTAGAGGATGCCGGCGGACGATCCGGCCAGAACGGACCCTGACTCCTCACGTGCCAGGCAAATCACGGCGTCGCCCGGCTTCAGGCCCGCGCTCCACGAACTCCAGGTCGATCCGCCGTCCGACGTGCGGCCCACACCCCGGTCTCCCATGGCCACAAACGCCACCCCGCCGCCGGCCGACAGCAGAGCGGAGGCTGTGGCGTTCGCATTGTACACTTCCTGCCACGACGTGCCCGAGTCCAGCGACCGGTAGACTGTCCCCGCATGCAACAGGCTTGAATCCATGGTTCCTCCGTCGAGGCCCAGTTCGAAGGATGTGAAACCGGCGGTTCCGGCAAGAAAGGCGCCGCAGGAGTCCACGGCGACTGCATAGGCGGGTCGTGTGAAACCGGTCCGCACCCAGTTCAGACCGCCATCCGTAGAGCGGTACACGCCGGAGCCGGTGGCTGCAAGCACGCCTCCCGGAACCCCCGCGAACGCGTACACCCACGTCCTCAACGACGACCTGGTCCACGTCATTCCGGCATCGGCGGAGACATAGACGCCGTCGCTCCCCACGCCGCCGGCGGCACCCGCCAGGAGGCGTCCTGTGCTTTCAACAAAGATCGCGCGCACCGCGGTGGTACTGAGAATGACCGGCATCTGCTCCCACTGCATCCCTCCGTCAGTCGAACGGTAGAGAGCTCCACCCCCGGTGGAAGTCCCCGTGCCTGCCACCATGATCCCTCCCGGCACTATTGCAAGGGCAGTGATCGGATCGCGAAACTGACCGCGGGCGGATTCCCAGTATTCGGAGCCGGTCTGTCCGTACGAGACAGCCGAAACTGCACAACAGACACAACAGAATAGTGCGTTGAGTGACTGGCGCAGCGGGCGAAATGCAGTCATTGATGCTCTCCTCACGACCCTGTGAATGGTTCTGGTGCTTGAGTCACCGGGGACGGGCAGCTCCCCTGTTTCGATGGTCTTGCAGCGACGAGTTCAGGTTTGGTGTCACCCCTGAGTGAACATAGGGGCGAATATGGTAGGACAAGATCGCAAGACGGCATGCGGGAAACAGTGACTGAAGTCACACGATAGGGCTTGCCGGAGGCTCAATCCGGCGACAGACATCACACATCGGTGACGCGGGCGGGATGGGAAAAGGTTTCGACCCGATTCCGTGGGACCACGGCAGGGCTGTCTCGAGCCGCAGAGGGGCTGGGACCGTTCGACCGGCGACTGCTCCCGGCGCGTTTACTTCTTCTTCTCAATGGTGCCGACGGTCTTCACCGCGTGTGCCGACGGCCTGACTCCCGAGCCGAGCCTGCTGGAATACACGTAGGTGAATTCCGCACCCAGGAAGAGGATCTGCGCAGAGTAATACACCCAGACGAAAATGATGGCAAGCGAGCCCGCGGCGCCATATGTTGAGCCGATGGACCCGCGCCCAAGGTAGAGCCCGATCAGGAACTTCCCGATCACAAAAAGAACGGTCGTCACCAGGGCGCCGGTGCGGACATCCCTCCAGGAGAGCTCGACATCGGGAAGGATCTTATAGATCATGGAGAAGAGCCCGAAGATAACGACGAGCGTAATAACATTGTTCAGAACCTCAAGAACGATGGGCGTTATCGGAAGGCGGGCGCTCAGGTAGTCGTAGAGGGCTCCGAGGGCGGCGGTTATGATGAGCGAGACCAGCAGCAGGAATCCGAGCGCGACGATCAAGGCGAATGACACAAGGCGGATGCGGAAGAAACCCCAGATGGCCTGACCCGGCCTGGACTTGACCTTCCAAATGATGTTCAGCGAATCCTGCAGCTCACTGAAGGCCGCAACAGCCGAGATAATCAGCACCGCCAGGCTGATGATCGCGGCGATCGTACCGCCATTGGACTCGGCCGTCTTCTTGATGGCAGCCTGAATGAGTGAAGCCGCCTGCTCGCCGAAAAGGTCTTGAAGTTCCCCCACGATCCGGCCCTGGGCGGCGTCGGCCCCGAAAATGGCCCCTGCAAGCGCGATACAGATCACAAGTATGGGCGCCAGCGAAAAGACCGTGTAGTAGGAGAGTGCCGCCGCAAGTTTCGGCACCTTGTCATCGCTGTATTCATTGACGATTTCTCTGGCGATCTGCCAGAGGGATTCCAGTCGGGTCAAGGCCAGGTCCCGATGTGTGGGAAGGGGTGCGGACGGCGGTACGCCGCCTCATCACTAACATAATACAAAACCGCATCCACGAATTCATCGGGGAAGCGGTGTATTTCGCGGATACGGTATCCGCCCGAGAAGAGGCACGGGGGTAAGATTGAAACGGTGCCGCAAATGGACTATATTTGCTGTATGCGGATCCTCATTGTCGAAGACGAGAAAAAGGTCGCGACCTTCCTTCAGAAGGGCTTTCAGGCCGAGTCATACACGGTCGACGTTGCCCAGGACGGAATCCGGGGCGCCGCCATGGCCCTTTCGGGCATCTATGATGTCATCATCCTGGACGTCATGCTTCCGGGAAAAAACGGCATCAACATCCTGAAGGAAATCCGCGCCTCGGGCTCTACCACTCCCGTGCTCATGCTCTCGGCCCGGAGCGAGCTGGAACACCGCGTGGAAGGGCTCAACCTTGGAGCCGACGACTACCTCCCGAAACCGTTCGCGTTCTCCGAAGTCCTTGCGCGCACGAGGGCTCTCATCAGGAGGAGGACCCCCGATCTCCAGGGCTCGACGCTCGCGGCCGGGGATCTGCGCATGGACGTACTGGCCAGGAAGGTGCGGCGGGGCGACCGCGACATCACACTGACCAACAAGGAGTATGAGGTGCTCGAGTACCTCCTCAGAAACAAAGGGCGCGTCCAGTCACGCGTCCTCCTCACGGAACATATCTGGGACATGAACTTCGACAGCGAAACCAACATCGTTGACGTGGTCATCAACAGGCTCCGCAGAAAGATCGACGACGGCTTCCCCGTCAGGTTGATCCATACTGTACGGGGAGTCGGCTACGTCGTGGAGGAAGAGCCCGATGAGACTGCCGCACAGCGTTAGGTCGACACGGTTCGTCCTGACGTTCTGGTATTCCCTGATCCTGCTCGCCGCCTTCGCGATTTTCGGAGCAAGCACGTACCTCTACCTCCGCCACATGGAGGAAACGGAGCTTGAGCGGAACCTCCTGGAAGAAGTCGACTGGATATCCCGGCTTGTGGACCTCGAGCGCAGGCGGATGGATTTTTTCACGCCCTTCGATGCTCTCTCGTATTCACTTCAGCAGCAGATCGTCGCGCATTACAGGTCCAACCCGCGGAACTATACGGTCCTGCTCACGACCGTGGAGGGGACCATTCTGTACGAGTCGCCCGGAGGCGTCACGGGCCGCCTCCCCGGACTGGCGCTCCCGCCGGAGAGAACGATGGTGCAGTCTGTCCACACCGCCGACGGGTCCACGTTGCGCGCCGCCTCACGACGCATGGATCCTTTCCTGATACAGGTGGCCTACAGCGAGCGGGAGACCGCCGTAGTACTGGATTACCTGTTGTCGATCTTTTCCATCCTCGTCCCCGTGGTCCTCTTCGTCGCAGTCGCCGGAGGCTGGATCATGGCGGGGATGGTCCTGCGGCCGGTCAGCCAGATCACCCGCCTCGCCAACCGGATTTCGGCCGAGCACCTCAACGAGCGGATCCCCGAGCGCGATGTGCCCGATGAGTTCGGGCGGCTGATCGCAACCATCAACCGGATGTTTGCGCGGCTCGAGACATCGTTCGACCAGATCCGCGAGTTCTCGCTCAGCGTGGCGCACGAGCTGCGGACCCCGCTCACCATCCTCAAGGGGGAATCGGAATTGGCGCTGGCCCGCCCTCTCTCGCCGGAAGAGACACAGCAGCTCATCAGCACCTATCTCGAGGAAACGGTGCGGATGTCGCGGATCGTGGACGATCTCCTCACGCTCGCGAAGGCGGATGCCGGGCAGATCATTATCCAGCGGGAGGATCTGCCGCTTGCGCCTCTCATCGAAGAAGTCACGGAAGACGCTTCGATCCTCTCCGCCGAGAAGGGGCTCAGCGTCGAGAGCACCGCCAACGAACCGGCGACCATCCATGGAGACGCATCCCGGCTGCGTCAGTTGTTCCGTATCCTGGTCTCCAATGCCGTGCAGTACACCGATCCCGGCGGATGCATCACCATCTCCTCCCGGGTCCAGGGAAAGCGGGTGCACGTTGCGGTCCGGGACACAGGGATCGGAATTCCTGCAGAGCATCTCACGAGGATTTTCGAGCGGTTCTACCGGGTCGATGAGGCCCGGTCGCGCGCCAAGGGAGGTTCAGGCCTCGGCCTGGCCATCGCTCGATGGATTGCAGAAGCCCACCATGGTCTGATCCGCGTGGAAAGCACTCCGGGCAAAGGATCGGTGTTCACGGTGGAACTCCCTCTCTAGCCCTTCCTCATCAACGCACAGAGGCCGGGGTATCTCCCTCGTCCTCCTTTCCCAGGCAATGATCCCGGCGCCGCCCCGCGAGGCAGCTACCCTGCGGGGACCCTTGTGTAGAGCGCGGGCCTTCATTCGACTACTGAGACAATTTCGTCAGAGGCCAGACCTTCTTAGGGTATCCTGGGGGTACCATGGGCTTCCGGGCACATGCCCCGTTCAAGGCTTCCGTTGAGAAATCATTTCAACTTTGTCATGTTCTGTTCATAGTTCCTTCATCTTCCATGCGTACCATATCCTAGATGCGCGAGTGGAGCAGCCATGGAGCGAAGTGGAAAAACAGACAAGACCGGCGACCAGGTGAGGTTTTTCACGGGAAGAACAGCGGCCGGTCTCGCTCTCGTCGTCCTAGTGGCGATCCTTGTGCTCATCGTCATTCGGTATTGTTATCTCTGAGAAGAAAAACAATGTCATCGAGAAGAAGAATAGCGTCATCAATGAGAAAGGCAGGATCATGACTATCACACGCAAGGCATCACTCATGCTGACCGCAGTGCTCGTTCTGGGCTTCGGCGCAGGGGTGTTCTTCATGACGAGTCTGGGGGCGGGTTCAGGCGGGCATCCCTCTGAGCAGCCCCCGGAACAGGCGGAACCGGCCGCTTCCCAGATTACGGTGCCTGCCCAGGGAAAAGAGCTGCTCCACTATTTCAGCACCGCGTTCGAGGCTGCGGCAGCCCGGGTGAACCCGAGCGTCGTGCCGATCCAGAGCGAGCAGGTCACCAGGACGCAGGATCCGTTCAGCCAGTTCGGGGGAGACGATTTCTTCCGGCGATTCTTCGGGGCTCCCCGCGGCGAACAGAAGCAAACAATTCGCGCCCTGGGGTCCGGGGTCATTGTTTCGGCCGACGGGTATATCCTGACCAATAACCACGTTGTGGACGGCGCCGAGAAGCTGACCGTCACGCTGCAGGACAAGAAGAAGTATACGGCCAAGGTGGTGGGACGCGACCCGCAGACCGACCTTGCAGTCGTGAAGATCGACGTCAAAGGACTTCCTGTCGCCTCGCTCGGGAACTCCGACACGGTCAGGGTGGGGCAGTGGGTGATCGCTGTGGGTAACCCCTTCCAGCTGATGCATACGGTGACGGCCGGCATCATCAGCGCCAAGGGGCGTTCCGACACCCATCTCGCCGACTATGAGGATTTCATCCAGACCGATGCGTCGATCAACCCGGGCAATTCCGGCGGCGCACTGGCCGACCTGGACGGCAACGTTATCGGCATCAACACCGCCATCGTCAGTCCCAACGGCACGGGCAATATCGGCATCGGCTTTGCCGTGCCGATCAACATGGCGAAGAGTGTCATGCGCTCGCTGATCGACAAGGGAAAGGTTTCGCGCGGGTTTCTCGGCCTGCTGCCGCAGGATATCGACGAGAACCTCGGGAAGGCGCTCAACCTGAAGACCACGGACGGCGCCCTGGTAGGCGACGTCACACCTGATGCCCCGGCCGCAAAGGCAGGCATCAAGCAGGGAGACATCATCACCGGATTCAACGGTTCGAAGGTGACCGGCAGCACGCAGCTGCGCAATCTTGTTGCCGAAGCCGGACCGGGCTCGGAGGCGAAGGTCGGCATTCTGCGGGACGGCAAGCCGATGGAGTTCACCGTCAAGCTGGGCGAAAAGCCCGCGGACGCATCCGGGAAGGGGGGCAACGGCGAAGGGGAGGGTGAAGAGCAATCCAGCCAGAAGCTCGGTGTGTCGGTGCAGGCTCTCACCGCTGAGATTGCCGATCAGCTCGGATACAAGGGACAGCACGGGGTGGTCGTCGCCGGCGTGACTCCCGGCACCCCGGCGGAAGATGCGGGGCTGCAGCGGGGGGACCTGATCAAGGAGGTCAACCGGAAGGGAGTCGCTTCGCCTTCCGAGTTCGAGCAGGCCGTCCGCAGGGCCGGCAAGAACGCCAGCATCGCGCTCCTGGTCCAGCGCGGCAAGAATTCGTTCTTCGTTGCGATCCAGTCCTGACGTTGTTGCCAATGTTCACCCCGGCGCCGGACATGCGCGACAGCACAAACCAGACCCGTGCTGAGCAGGAACCGGCTGCCGGGGGAACAGCGGCCGACCGGCGGATGTTCATCAAGTAGCTCCCTGTCCGTTGCACACACAACGCCGCCTGTGCCCTACCCCCTGTTTTGCCTCATCCTGGCATGTGGCTCGATTCTCGCCGGCCTTCTCGGTTCGATGACCGGATTGGGGGGAGGAGTGATCATCATACCCCTGCTGACGCTGGTCTTCGGCGTCGACATCCGCTACGCAATCGGAGCTTCCCTTGTCTCAGTCATCGCCACCTCCTCGGGGGCGGCGGCGGCCTATGTACGCGAAGGTTTCACGAACATCCGCGTCGGCATTTTTCTTGAGGTGGCAACGACACTCGCTGCCGTTGGGGGAGCAGCCCTGGCAGGCCTCCTGTCGCCCAGCATCATCGCTGTCGTCTTCGGTGCGGTGATATTCTTTTCGGCCATTCAGAGCCTCCAGGCTCAACACGACATTTCGGGCGCGGATCGGCCTGATTCCCTCTCCGTCCGGCTTCGGCTGAACGGGGAGTATCCGATCGCCGGCAAGATGCAGCCGTACAACGTTACGGGGGTCGTGCCCGGATTTCTTCTGATGGCAGGGGCGGGGTTGATTTCGGGACTTCTGGGGATCGGCTCAGGAGTGGTGAAGGTCCTGGCCATGGACCGGATCATGAGAATCCCGTTCAAGGTCTCGACCACCACGTCCAACTTCATGATCGGGGTGACCGCATGCGCAAGTGCCGGGATCTACCTGGGCCGCGGCTACATCGAGCCTGCACTTGCGATGCCGGTTATGCTGGGGGTGCTGGCGGGCTCCCTTCTGGGAGCGCGGTACCTCGCACGCGCGCGCACGGTCGTGCTGCGCAGGGTCTTCGCGGCAGTCGTGATTCTGCTGGCCGCCGAGATGATATTCAACGGACTGATGGGAAGGTTTTAGAACACCATGCCGGACAAAGCTGCTGATCACCGTCTTGAGCAAACCCTCGGCCGGGTACTTCAGATCGGGGTGTTCACCTCTGCCGCAGTTGTGGGGCTCGGAGGGGTTCTTCTGCTGGCGTCCCGCGCGTACGTGACTCCTCTTCTGACGAGCTTCACCGGTGTCCGCGCGCCCCTGCGGTCCGTACCGGGAATCCTCAGGGGGGCGGCGGCGTTTCAGCCGGAGGCACTCGTGCAGCTCGGCCTTGTTCTGCTCATTGCCACTCCCCTTCTCCGGGTGGTTCTCTCCCTGTTCGGATTCATCCGGAGGCGCGACTGGATCTACACCACAGCGTCGCTGATCGTGACGGGTGTCCTTGTCGCAGGACTCATCGGAAGGTGAAGCACCCCGGTATGGCCGGCGGCATCCAAGACAGTATGTCCGGCATCACCAGTAGGCCAGAGTGCGGCGCACTGCATTCAGATTTCCGGGACCCCGCGCGGTATTGCAGCGCGCACCGAAGGGCCTCTCTCGCCTTCTTCCTGCCGGGTTTCAAAGGGCGAAGCCCAGCCCCAATGCCGGGGGCCGGCTCGCCCTGCCATCCCGTGCGAGCAGGCCGGCGCACATGTTTCGACCGCTTTCAAGGCACAACACTACTCGATCGTCAGCGTCCCTCGCGCACGGATGTCACGGGAAGAACTTCCCGCAAGGACCTCGTATTTCCCCGGTTCCACGACCCATTGCTTCCGGCCTGCATCAAAGTACGCAAGCGAACGATCGTTCAGCGTGAACACGGCCTTTTTCAATTCTCCAGGCTTCAACGTGATCTTCTGGAACCCCTTGAGTTCCTTCAGAGGACGCTCGATGCCCGGTGAAACCGGATGCACGTAGAGCTGCACGACTTCCTCGCCTTCGCGTGTTCCAGTGTTCTTGACATCCAGAGTCACAGTCGCGGCGACGGGGGCCGCCTTTTTCACCGGCGTCACGGTCAGACCGGAGTAGGCGAACGATGTGTACGAGAGACCGTATCCGAATGGGAAGGTCACCTCGAGGTTCTTCTGATCGTAATGCCGGTACCCAACGAAGATCCCTTCCGCGTAGTTGACGGCTCCGCTGCCCGGGTAGTTCCCGTAGGCGGGCGCATCCTCCCACCGGCGGAGAAAGGTCATAGGGAGCTTTCCGGACGGGTTGACGTCTCCGAAGACCGCCTCGGCGACCGCGTTCCCGCCTTCCTCGCCGGGATACCAGGCCTCAATCAGCGCGGGCGCCTGGCCGAGCCATTGATCCATCAGGACCGGCGCGCCTGAATTCAACACAACAACGGTCCTCGAGTTCGCAGCCAGGACCGCCTTGATCAGGCTTACCTGGTCAACCGGGAGGTCGAGCGCCATCCTGTCAAACCCTTCACTCTCGTCCTGATCGCTCAATCCCACACAGAGGACCACGGCGTCCGCTTTCTTTGCAGCCTCCACCGCCTCGGCCTGAAGGGGATTGTTGATGGAAGACCAGCCGAATTTCATCGATGCGTCGCCGTTATGGTCGTAGAATTCGATGCGGAGATCGTACTGTTTCCCGCTTTCCAGGCTGACCTGTGCGCTCTTGGTCATAGGGGCGTGCTGACTCCAGTTTTCAATCACGAGTTTGCCATCAACATAGACCCTTACACCGTCGTCGCTCCTCGCATGGAGCATGTAGGCGGCCGTTTTCGGGGGGACCAATTTCCCCGTCCACCGTGCGGAGAAATTGTCTACCGGCACCGCCGGATCCGGGCTGCCACCTCCCCAGTTGAAGTCGATCTGCTTGTCGACACGGGTGATGACCGGAGTCCCCTCCAGATTCGCGTTGGCGAAATACTCCGCCTTGAGGCCGTGCGAACCCGGCTGGCCTCCCGCAGGAATCAACGCCGACGATTCAACGGCATCGACCTCTCCGCCGACCCGGGATCCCTGCGCGAAGGTGACGACAATCCCCGCACCGGCTTTGTTCTTGAACCCGTCGAGCGGCGAGACCGCCCGGAGTGGAACAACCCGTGCGCTTCCGCCCCCTCCGACCCTGGCAATGCCCGCGTTCGGGCCGATCACGGCGAGGGATTTCAGCGACGAGCGGTCGAGCGGAAGGACATTCCGCTCGTTCTTCAGGAGCACGAGACCTTCGCGGGCAACCTGCAGGGCCAGCGACCGATGCTCCGGGGTATCGAGGGCCCCCTTGTCGTTGTGCGCGCCGTCCAGGAGCCCTGCCCACACCATGACGCGGAGGAGCCTGCGGACCTTGTCATTGATCACCGCCTCCGGCACCGCACCGCTCTTAACGGCAGGAAGGAGCGTGGAGTCATTCAGGTATTTGCCGGTTGGCATTTCGACATCCAGACCGGCATTGGCGGTGGGGGCCATACTGTGCACCGCTCCCCAATCCGACACCACAAACCCCCTGAAACCCCACCCTTCCTTCAGGATCTCCGTAAGCAGGTGGGGATTCTCGCTGCACCAGGCGCCGTTCACTTTGTTGTAGGCGGACATGACGGACATCGCCCCTCCTTCCGTCACCGCCGCTTCGAATGCCGGCAGATAGATCTCCCGAAGCGCCCGTTCACTGACGGTCACATTCGTGAAATCGCGCTCATGCTCCTGGTTGTTGCAGGCAAAGTGCTTCACGGTGGCGACCACCTTCTCACCCTGCATTCCCTTCACAAACGCGACCGCAGTCCGGGCCGCCAGAAACGGGTCTTCGCCGTAGCTTTCAAAATCGCGCCCTCCCTGAGGGACGCGGTGGATGTTCACACAGGGGCCAAGGAGCATGTACCGCCCTTTGGCTTTTGCCTCGCGGCCGATCGCAGCGGCCATCTTCTCGATCAGCTCCGGGTTCCAGCCGGCAGCCATCATGATGCCGGCAGGAAAAGCTGTCGACTCCTTCCATCGAACCCCGAGCGGCCCGTCGGTCATGGTCAACGGGGGGATCCCCAGACGCGGAATCGGTTTGGTCTCAAACCCGGTGCCGCCGAGGAGGCTGACCTTTTCCTCAAGCGTCAGCTGGGACAGCAGCCGCTCAATGCGAGGGTCATCCCCGGGCTGTGTGGCGGTGTGTTGTTGTGCCATGAGTGCGGTCCCTCCGGTCAGAAGAGCGAATGCGCAGGCAATCGTGAACAGGCATCGAAGTGTGCTGGTGATCATGAGATGCTCCTTTGTCTTGAGGTGCAGTCAGGCCGCCGGGGCACCATGCCGGCACCCGCGTTCGGCCCTCCTGCTGTCGGACGGCCTGTCCGCATGCTGAGCGGCAGGGCCAGTCATGGCCGGTGCCGGAGGACGGGCATCGCCGGGTCCTGCTGTGCCGCGGGCCGGGGGATGCGGACCCGGCCGCATCATCAGCGTGCGACCCCCGCTACCGGCTCGTGCCCCTTGAGGCCGTAATAGGCGATGTACAGATAGCAGATCACCGGCAGGAAGAACGCATGGTGGATGCCGATGGTGTCAGCGAAGAAGCCCTGCAGGACGGGGATGATTGCCCCGCCTACAATCGCCATGCAGAGAATACCCGATCCCTGGCCCGTGTGCGGTCCCAGTTTATCGACGGCAAGCGTGAAAATCGTAGGAAACATGATGGAATTGAAGAGCCCGACGGCAAGGACCGTCCACATGGCCGGTGCTCCCGAGAAGAGCATGGTGCAGATCACAAGAATTGACGCCCCGAACGAGAGGAAGGCCAGGGTCTTGCCCGGTTTCCCGGCGCCGGTCAGGAACACGACAAGGTTGGCGGCGACAAACGCAAGATAGATGACGGATTCGGTAACGTCCTTTGTGATATAGTAGCCGAGGAAGGCGGCAAAGAGAAAGACCAGGAAGAGAAGGAGATTCCTGCGGCCCGTCCTCAGGTTCGCCAGCGTGATGGACCCGATGAACCTGCCGATCATGGCCCCGCCCCAATAGAGCGCGACATACTTGCCGGCGTCCGCCTCCCTGAGTCCGGCTATAAATGGCTGGCTCAAATAGTTGACCAGAAAACTTCCAATCGACACCTCTGCCCCGACATACACAAAGATGCCAATGGCGCCGAGCACGAGGTGTCTGAACTTCCAGGCGCTGGGGTACATGTCGTGATAGGCTTCTCCTCCGGCGTTGGTGTCGACCGTCGCTTCGATTGCAGGAAGCTTGATGACTGCGAAGACGGCGGCGATGATGAACAATGCGGCAGCAAGACCAAGATACGGGACCTGGACGGAGGAGGCCTCAGCGATCTTGTAGGCGATCTGCTGGTCCGGCGTAAGCTGCGCGAGACCCGTGACAGTGAGCGAAGCGACGGAGAGAATGAGCACGGAGCCGATGAGCGGTGCAATAGTTGTTCCGAGCGAGTTGAACGCCTGAGTAAGGTTGAGCCGGCTTGAGGCGGTTTTCGGCGATCCGAGGATAGCCACGTACGGGTTGGCGGCCACCTGGAGAAGTGTGATGCCCGAGGCAAGGACGAAGAAGGCCCCGAGGAAGAGCGGATACGACCGCGTGCCTGCCGCCGGATAGAACATCAGGCAGCCAATGCCGGCAGCCGCGAGTCCGATGACAATGCCGCGCTTGTATCCGATCTTCTCCACGATCGTCCCCGAAGGGAGCGACATGATGAAATACGCCGTGAAAAAGGTGAACTGGATCAGCATCGACTGAACATAGTTCAGGTCGAACGCCCGCTTCAGGTGCGGGATCAGGATGTCATTCAGGCAGGTGATGAACCCCCACATGAAGAAAAGGGAGGTGAGGACAGTCAGTTCGAACGAATAGCTTTTGTTAGCCTCGGCGGCGCGGGTTGCACCGGGGGCGACTGCAGGTCCTGTTGCCATTCCCGTATACTCCTTTGTTGGTTGCCGTGTCCCATATTCCGCTCCCGCCCCCCCTTGGGAGTTGTGCGTCAAGCGCTTTTCATGCGTTCTCCGGCCGGGTGAGATGAGCGGGGATCACCGGTAGTCTTCCAGTTCCTGCTCAGTGCTGCGGCGCGGCGCCTGAAACCGTGAATGTACCTTCAAGTCCGTGCGCGCTGTCCGGGCCGATAAACACCCGGAACGTTCCCGGTTCCACCTCATGCTTCATGTCGAGCGTGGTGAAGGCCAGGCTCGAGACCGGCACGCTGATGGTCACGGAGGCGGCTGCACCGGGATCGAGGCGGACCGTACGGAAGCCTTTCAGTTCCCTGACGGGGCGTGTCACGCTCCCTGCTTCGTCCCGGACGTAGAGCTGCACCACTTCGCTTCCGGCCCGCTTCCCGGTGTTGGTCACCACTACGCTTGCCTGGAGCGTATCGGTCGTGCCGAGGCGGGCGGAGCGGATTGCCAGTCCGCTGTACGCGTAGGTCGTATAGCTCAGGCCGTACCCGAAGGGGTAAAGCGGCGTGGAAGGAAGATCCATGTACTTTGACGTGAACCGATCCGCGGTATCGGGAGGCCTGCCTGTGTTCTTGTGATTATAGTAGAGAGGGATCTGTCCGACGGTGCGGGGGATCGTCACAGGCAGCTTGCCGGAGGGATTGTAATCGCCGAATACCACGTCGGCGATGGCACTGCCCGCTTTCAGGCCGAGGAACCAGGTTTCCAGGATGGCGGGGATGTGAGAGGCCTCCCAGGCGATGGTCAGCGGGTGTCCGTTCATGAGGATGAGGACCACCGGTTTCCCCGTGGCGTGGACGGCCCGCACCAGATCCTCCTGCCGGCCTGGCAGGTCGAGCGAGGCCCGGCTTCCTGCCTCGCCGCTCATTTCTTCTGATTCTCCGGTGATGAGGAGCACCGCATCGGCCTGACGCGCCGAACTGACGGCTGCGGCAATGCCGTTCGTGTCAGTGCCGTTAATCGTGCATCCCCCGGCAAAGAGAACTTTCGTGCCCGGAGACACCGCACTGCGGACCCCTTCCAGGACGGTCACGACGTTATTCGTGTCGGTCGGTCCGGCCCAGGGGCCTACCGGATCCCTGCGATTGGACGCCAGGGGTCCGATCACTGCGATGCAGCGCAGGTCTTTCCTGAGGGGAAGGACGCTCCCCTCGTTTTTGAGGAGCACGATGGCTTTGCGGGCAAGGTCACGTGCGCTTTCCAGGCTTGAAGCAGTCAGGACGGTCTTCTTTTCCAGATCCGGACTCACGGACCGGTAGGGGTCCTTGAAGAGCCCAAGCCGGAACTTCATGCGGAGGACCCTCCGCACTGCCTCGTCGAGCGTCGAGGTGCTGACCCGCCCATCTCTGACGAGGGTCGGAAGGTTTTCAAGGAAACATCCGGAAATCATGTCCATGTCCATACCGGCACTGATCGCGCGCCCGGCAGCCTCCGCACCGGAAGCAGCGAACCCGTGATTGATGAGCTCACCCACCGAGTTCCAGTCGCTGACCACGAAACCGTCGAACTTCCATTCATCGCGAAGGATCTCCGTGAGGAGATGCCTGTTGCCGTTGCTTGGCACGCCGCCGATCTCGTTGAACGAGGCCATGAGTGTTCCGGCACCGGCTTCCACGGCCGCCCTGAAGGGAGGCAGATAGACATCACGCAGCGTGCGCTCCGAGATGTCCACAGTATTGTAGTCCCTTCCCCCTTCGGCGGCCCCGTAGGCGGCATAATGCTTCGCGCAGGCCATGAGAGATGACGGGTTTGCGAGATCCGTCCCCTGAAATCCGCGCACGCGAGCGGCGGCCATCACGGAGCCGAGGAAGGTATCCTCGCCGGAGCCCTCGGCGATGCGTCCCCATCGGGGGTCGCGGGCAATATCGACCATCGGCGCGAACGTCCAGTGCACTCCTGCCGATGCTGCCTCGGCCGCGCTGATTCTTGCGGACATCTCGACTGCATCAGGATCCCATGTGGCCGCCCCGGCCAGAGGAATCGGGAACGTGGTCCGGAAGCCGTGGATGACGTCCAGGCCGAAGAGCAAGGGGATCTTTGCACGGGATTCTTCGACGGCGATCCGCTGGAGTTCCCGGGTCTGAGCGCTGCCGACAACGTTCAGGAGTGAGCCGATCTTGCCCGCCCTGATCAAGGCCCGCTGTTCATCCTGCGTCCTTGGCCCGGCGGGAGGAGTGTTCACTCCGCCGGTGAACTGAACAAGCTGACCGATCTTTTCCTCGAGCGTCAGGCTCGCAATGATGGAGTCGATCGCGTGTCCGGTTCGGGGGTCCTCAGAGAGCCTGGCAGGTGTTACCTGCGCCCTGAGGGGAAAAACAAGCAGGAGGAAGCAGAGGAGACCGAAGCCGCGGAGTTGAGCTGTCATAAGAGAAGAGGATCGGAATGTTGGATGATCGCGAAGCAGGCGAGAGCTCCCCTCTGCCCTGACGCCCCGTGGGTGGACCCTGGAACGTCGACTTCTGCCGGCGGTTAGGGCGGAGATCGCCGAAGGGAATGAGGGGGGGAACCAATTGTCGCGACACACATCCGCAATTTACCAAGAATTGCGGAGAGAGGCAACGTGCGGGCGGCTTGAGGATGAGGAGAGGAAACAGGGGTGAATCTTGACCCGGCCGGCAGCCCTCCTTCACATGCGCGCTCATGAAATCATGAATTCCCCCTGGCCCCGGCTATCGCCGGGCGTCAGGTGGAAACGAGATATTGTGAAAAGGAACACCTCAAGAACCGAATTCAGCTACCTGTTGACGCGCGTTTCGCAAGTGCCGCTATGCCTGCGCCCATGAAGCTGCCGGCGGACGAAAACGCGAATGCGAGGAGGGAGCCGAGACCTTCCTGCAGGATTCCTGGATGGCCGTTCACAAGGATGACGACGAACTGTCCAACCGGGACCCAGACTCCGATCAGGAGGGCCCAGAGCCAGGCGCGGGTTGGTTTGACGAATCCGAGGAGGATACCGAAGAGGAGCAGGAGTGCTGCTGGGACCTGCACCTCATCGGTGTGGAGGTTGATGAACCCCGCAAGCAGGCCGGCACTGAGTGCAAGAAGGATGTGCCACGAGCCGGGCCTGAAGTAGAGTGTGACCAGAGAGACCGGGATAAGCAGGACGAGAGCGTGAAAGCTCCCGACGGTCAACCAGATGTTGGTGTTCATGAAGGTGATCCTCCGTTTGTTGATGATTCTGTAGAGGCAGGGACGGCCTGGAGAAGCGCCCTTGCCGTCCAGTGCGACAGTGTCCAGCTTCTCCAGTCTGCATCACGGACAAAACGTCTGTGCAGTTCTCCCATCAGGGCTTTGCGGTCGGCCTCTCTGAGGAGGGGAGCGGACCTCACCAGGGCAGGAACAGCATCGTCGCCGAGCCTCGCATTGTAACACACATCGAAAGTTTTCCCTTCAGAAATCCTGGACGAATTCGTCCGGACGATGAACTCGTCGGGGTTCATCCAGTGGAGAAACACCAGCACGGCAAACGTAACGGCAAGCCCGCCGGAAAAAAAGAGATCTCTCCTCCCTCGCAGAACCGTGAGGGAGAACCAGAGGAGGACGATCGCAAGCCAGCCCATGAACGCGGTGGCGAAGAAGCGGAGTTCCGTCAGTCCATACTCCTGCTGGTACAGGCTCATGCGCCGGAATGCGGATACCAAGACCAGGAATACCAGGCAGAGAAGCATCAGGTTCATAACACGGAAGATCGATCGGGCCGCCCGGCCGGGAGCGACGAAGAGCCAGTCAGCTATGAGCAACAGGGGGAGAGTGAATGCTGCGACTACGACAAGCTCAAAGAATCCCCTCCTTGCGTATTCGGCATAGGTAAGGCCCGGAACCAGCCCGGCGAGGGAAGCTCCTTCGAACAGGTAGCGGTACTGGACAGCAATGAAGACGGTAAAGAGGAGGATCAACGATCCCAGCACCATGCAGAGCTCGACAAGACCAAGGCGGAGAGTTTTCGCCCGGACCAGAAAGGGAACGGGCTCCGCGGCAAACCTTCCGCGAAGGAACCCTGTGATGGCCCATGCCACGGCCCCAGTCAGGAAGAGATGGCCGAAGAGCGCTCGAAAATCAACATCCACGATCGAGTGGACGGCACGATCGAAGACAGGGTCGGCAGCCATGAACAGCACCCCTATCACGAACAGGGGAGGGAAGGCAAGGGCTCCGCCTCTGGCAAGCCGGATGACCGTGCGGAGTGCCGGCGCTGCCGGTGCGGGCTCCTCTTGTTTGAGGTCGTTTGTCACCAGAAAGACGGGACCGATGAGGGCATGGACGCCGTACACCAGGGCGGCGTGGGCGGCATCCGCAATCCCGGCAAACCGCAGAGACCCCAGGAGGGGGACAGCGGATGCCGTGAGGATCGAAACGAGGAGGAAGAGGAGGTCTGCAGACTGGAGCGCGGGGGACGATCTCCAGGCGACGAGTGCTGCTGATGCAAGGCCGACTGCGAGAGTGGTCTTCCATCCGCGGGCCAGGGGTATTGTGGACCGGCTGTTGATCCATGCAAGCACCACGGCGAATGCTGCCGCTCCGGCCGGTACGTTCAAGCCCCAGGAGTCGGCTCTGAGAAGGTGATCTGCCAGGAGGCCGAGGGCGAGGGAGGCGGAAAGGACGGGCAATGCAGCGCTTCTGCGGTTCATTCGATGCTCCTTATGATGTGGTCTGTCCGGTGAAGCGAACCTGCCTTCGCCCTGACCGGTCATCACCCTCCGGGGTCCGGCGAGGTCGCACGGTCCCGTTCCCTTCAAACCTCCGCAGCGGGTACGGGAGTGAGCAGATGTTGCCAAAGTACTTTGTGCTACAGAGTAATAGCGCAAAAAAAGGGAGTCACGGCCGGGCCCCTTTCAGCAGGCGCTCGAGCGCATGGACATGTTCCGCGAACACCCTCTGGCCGGCCTCGGTGATCCTGTAGGTTGTCTGGGTCTTCTTCCCGACGAAAGCTTTCTTCACGTGCAGGTATCCCTCCCGTTCGAGCGTGGAAGTATGTGAAGCCAGATTGCCGTCGGTGACGCCCAGGAGCTCCTTCATCGAGTTGAAATCCACCTCCCTGCGCACAACGAGCAGCGACATGACCCCCAGACGAATGCGGTTTTCGAGAAGCCGGTCGAGCCCCGTCAGTATCTGTTTCATCGCTCGTATTTCCGGAACATGAGCATGCCGTACGCAACGTGAAGAACCCCGAAGCCGAGGCCCCAGAGCAGCAGTGCGATCGCCGGGACCGCAGCCGCGAGAAGGCCGAGGAGGATTTGAAGGATACCGAGCTGACGGAGGTCTCGGACGGTGAGCCGGGAGGTGGCAAAGAGGGCGAGGCCGTAGAAGATCAGGGCCGTTCCCGGGACGAGGTCCATCTTACCGTTGTCGATGAGGAGGAGGATGAAGACACCCCCGGCAAGAAACGGGACGAGGAGGCTTTCAAGGACGTCGCGGGCAATCGGAGCCCAGAACGGCAGCTTCCGCCGGACCGCCATCTGATAGGAGAGGAGAATGGAGAGCGCAGCAGCAACCAGCAGAACCGCCACACCGTCGGCGATCAGGAACGTCCGGGCCGCGCGATCGTTCAGAGTCAACCCGCCTGAGACAAGATACCATTGTGCCGCCGCTGTCCCGAGGAGGGCCACGGTCCCTGCCGAGACCCCCGAGAGCCCGCTCAGCGACAGAAACCGTGAAGCCCTCTCCATGATAGAGCGGATTTCCTTGAGGTCATTCAATCCATCTTCCAGCTGGCCCATGGTGTGTCCCCGTATAAAGCAAGAAGGGTTGCCAAAGTACTTTGCATTACAAAGCTAACAAGGCATTGGCACAATGTCAAGAGCCGCCCAGCATTCTTTTCCCATCAGGGTACCGCCATGATTATGCCGCCAGTGCACCTGCCCTCTTTTTGTGCGAGGGCACTGAAGAGAAGAACCATGATTTCGCGGCCCGCCAAAGGGAGCGGCCGGCGGGATGTTGCCTCCCTCTTGTCAGCTGAACGAGGGATGGAGTGAAAAAGGGATGGAACCATGCGGGGCGGATACACGCGGGATGAATGACCGAGGAATGGATGGAGGAAAACAATGGACGGTCCGCTGGCAAGCCTTCCACGGTCTTTGCGCCGATCGCGGCACCCGCAACGACAAGCGCGGCCAGCAGTACCGTCCACTCCTTGAAACTGCTCAGCACAACCCGAAACACCCTGAGAAATGATAGGTTCCGGAGGGGAGTTTCCCAACCTCTTAGCGCCAGAATTCAGAAAAACACGTTGAGGTGCTTGTTCTTCGCGTCAGGCCGCTCTTCCCTCCGCCGGCCACCTGCTTCGGCCCCGCGGCGGGGGAAGCGGGTGAGAACAAGACCCCGCCGCCGGGCGTTCTCGCCGTTTCGACGGGAGGTACTGTAGACCCTGAAGCACGGAGTTGCGGACCGGAGACAAGACGAAACCGGTTGCGCTGTGCGGACCGCAGAGCACACCGGGATGGGAAGCCAGAGGTTGAGAGGTTCAGCCCGGCTGCTGGTCTTTCATCAGACGCTGGAAGACCTTTTCGCGGTAGGAGCGGCTCATGGTGAGTTTCGTCCCATCGAGGAGCATCACGGAGTATTCACCGTAGAACAACGGCTGCAGCTCCTTGATATGATCGACGGCGACGATGGTGGAACGATGGATGCGGACAAAATGGTCTGGGGCAAATTCCGTCTCCAGCTCGCCGATTTTTTCGCGGACCAGGAACTTCCGCCCCTGTGAGTGGAGACAGACATAATCCCCTTCCGCCTCGATCCAATCGATCTCTTCGGCCCGCAGGAAGCTGATCCTGCCGTTGGATTTCACCATCAATCTGTTCCGGGCCGGAGGGACGGCGGATGTCCCGGCCTGCCGGGGGACGGAATCACCAAGAAGGGACAGGAGCCTCTTGCTCAGCTCGCCTTCCTGTCCCTTCCTGACATGCTGCTTGGCACGGCCCAGAGCATCGCGGAAGCGGTTCCGGTCGAAGGGTTTCAGGAGGTAGTCGAAGGCGTGGATTTCGAAGGCGCGGACAGCGTGCTGGTCATAGGCGGTGACGAAGATCACCGTAGGCGTGTGGACGTCCGCCACGCCCCGGAGGATTTCGAACCCGTCCATCCCGGGCATGTGGATATCGAGGAAGAGGAGGTCCGGCTTACGCTCCCTGATCGCCTGCACCGCTTCTCCACCCCCGGAAAATTCGCCAAGGAGCTCGACGTCAGGATCTTCCTCCAGCAGCCTGAGGATTTTCCGCCTGCCGAGCGCCTCGTCGTCCACCACCATTGTGCGAATTGCTTCGTTCATGATCCTCCGCACTCACAAAGGGGATTTCGAGCGTCACCATCGCCCCGCCTTCAGGCGCGTTGGCAAGTTCAAACCGGTGAGCCGGCCCGTAAAGGTGTTCGAGGATGGCTCGCGTGTTGGAAAGACCCAGCCCCTCCCTGACACGCGGCTCGCCGTCTGAGGATCGCAGGAGTCCTGATCCGTTGTCCTGCACCTGCAGTTGAAGCACGCCGTCGCACGCGCTGGCCCTTACGGTGATACGACCCCCTGCGCCCGAAGTTTCGATTCCATGATGGATTGCGTTTTCCACCAGCGGCTGCCAGAGGAATGAAGGGACAAGGGCCGGGAGGGCGGCCGGATCCGCCTCCACCCGAAGGTCCAGCTTGTCCTGAAAGCGTATCTGTTCTATGGCAACATAGGTCTTCAGGGATTCCAGCTCCCGTTCGAGGGGGACAAACTGTTCGCCCGCATTTTCCAGCGTCAGGCGCAGGAAATCTCCCAGCCGGGCGATCATGGTGTCAGCCGCCGCGGTGTCTTCATCCATCAGCACGGAGATGGAATTGAGCGTGTTGAACAGGAAGTGCGGGGTCAACTGTGTCCGGAGCGCGTCGAGCCGTGTCTGTGTCAGCTGTGTTTCAAGACGCGACGCCCGGAGGTGCTCCGCCTGAATCCTCTGCGCGTATTCCAGCGCCTGGTGAATGAGCAGGATGATCCAGTAGATCAGGATTCCATAGTCGAAATAGCCGATCACCGAACTGAGGAGATGGTCCCAGGGAAAGGGGGACCGGCCGGCACTCTGCACAAGCAGGCTGGCGCCATCGGCCAGGATTTTCTGCACGATGGCAAGCATAAAACTGAAGACAATGTGGAACGCAATGTTCCGGGTGCGGCGGGGACGTTCGAGAGGAAATCGCCTGGCCAAAAAAAGGATCAACGGGGTCATGGCCATGTACAGGACGCTGTAGATCAGCGACGGAACAATGGCCCCGCTCCAGAGGGGGATAGCCCTCCCCTCTCTCGTGTAGGCGAAATATGTCTGCGCGGCCATCACAGCGCCGTACAACAGCCAGATGCCGGGAATCAGCGCGCGCCGGACCCAGGGACGCAGATAGGGTGCCTGGACAATCATACACACTCTCCCATGCTCGCTCTCCCGCAGAATACCGCCTCGCATACCAAATGTAGAAAAGCCGTCCGCTTCTTGCAAGGGCCGGAAAGCATGTCCCCTTCCATCCGGTGACGTTCGTCGCGTCCTGACAGCAACTCGTCGCATTTACGGGCGAAGCGGCGATTCCGGCGAAACCCCCTGGCGATGGGACCGTACCACCGCACAGAAGACGCCACAGAGAATGCCGGCATGCGGCCCGGCGAGTGCGGTTGGAGTCGAGTAACATATCATCCGCGGGAGGAGAAGTCATGAAGACGTTGATGCGCATCGTTGCTGCAGCCCTTTTGGTTGCTGCTTTCGCCCTGTCCAGTCAAGCCGGCGACAAGAACATGCCGGACGTGCCTTACAACAGGGAACTCGCCGAGACCAATCTGATGATCGGTCTCGCTTCCGACAATCTGGGGTTGCGGGCAAGCTCTGCCTCCATCCTCGCTGAAGTGGGCACGGAGCGGTCGGTCATCCCGCTGATGCAGATGCTGCACAACGGTGTTGAGGAGGAGAGGATCGTCGCGGCGCTTGCCCTCTCCCGCATCGGCGACGGACGCGGTGTGTACGCCGTAAGGCGCGCCGTGGAGTTCGATCCAAGTCCGAAAGTCCAGCGCCTGGCGGCCTGGTATTACATGGAATACGCTGTCCCGAAGATCAACGCGAGCGCGGTCGCGGAGGCTGTTGCCGCCCTTCGATTCGAGAGTCCGGCCCCGACTCCGTATGCTGAATTCACCGAAACAACGTATGACGAGTACCAGGGCAGCGGAGCCGCCGGGACCGGGAATTAGAGAGACCGGCGGGGGGGGGGGGGGGCCATTACTCTTCTCTCCTTATGGCCCGCACGGATGGAGGGCACCCGGCTTCCCGTTTCCCTGAGAGACCCATTTTCCCCCCGGTCCCCTCCCCCGGT
>Ga0182021_10001634_pt1 | contig 25972 bp, 25 predicted proteins | sample 612E3MmetaG_FD_120493 | JGI IMG/M metagenome (GOLD analysis project Ga0182021, IMG submission 120493) | Permafrost microbial communities from Stordalen Mire, Sweden - 612E3M metaG (Illumina Assembly) | ecosystem: Environmental > Terrestrial > Soil > Wetlands > Permafrost | place: Sweden... | reverse complement strand
GGTTCGAGTCCCTCTGCGCCCACCCGTCATGAACTGGCCTTTGGGCTAGCAGCGCTCGGCGCGTTGGGGCTCGTCACGCTGCCACTCGGAGGGATGGCGAACCTGGCAGAATTGTCCGATACAGGTTCCGAGCGTACTGTCGAACTCAGGGAGCCGTAGTTGCCTCCTCACGGCCCAGACCTTGCCGACACCCTCAGTGCCAGGCGAGAGGCCCCAGATGCCCACCGTGAAGAACTTCCCATTCACTGTTCCTCCCCGTCGAGCGCGACCGCTGGCGACCCGTTCCTTCTCGCCTCCGGACGGTCGTGGCGTTCTCTGGATCGAGGAGGCGTGATGAGCACCCCTCTGTCTGGGATCGACCAGAAGCACCTCGTCGTGCTGCGTGTTCTCGATGCCCTGCTTCGCCTTCACGGGCGCACCACCAGATATCGAGACTGCGCGTACGTCGACGTCGTCATTCTGGGTCTGCCACTGCATCTGCTGATGTGCGACAACGTGATGTCCGAGGCTCGGATCGACCTGGCCGACGACGAGGCGCCGGCATTGCAGGCGCTGCGCTGGCATCTTGGCCCCGACACCGAGATATCCACCATGCACCGCCGGGTGCACCGGTGGCTGGTCGATGGCCGTGAGGTGCTTCTCGACTCGTTCAACGGCCGGCGCACCTGCCTCCGGGTCGCCTGAGCTGGACCTCCGCTGAGATCCGAGGGCCCAGGGGCCCCGAAGCCAGGGGAGTGCTGACCTATCTCGGCTGTGCCGATGGCTAACCGGAGCCGGCGTCGGCTCACGGCTGGATCAGCCGACCGTGGGTTCTCCCAGGGACAGCATGAGGCGGTTCGCCCAGTTGAAGAACGCTCCGGAGTAGACCACGTCGAGGACGGCGACGTCGTCGAGGCCCGCGGCGCGGAGGGCGACCACGTGCTCGGCCCCGAACCGTACAGGCGTTGCCGTCAGCGCCACCACGGCATCCCGTACCGCGTTCCACGTCTCGTCGCCAAGGTCGGCGGCGACCCCGTCGTCGAGCAGCCGCTGGACATCGTCACTGCGCTTCGAGAAGTGGGTGGCAAAGGCGGAATGTACCGACGCGCAGTACACGCAGCCGTTCGACCGGGACGCCACCGCGGCGCCGAGCTCGCGTTCGGCCCGCCCGAGGCCGTCGGCGGTGTTGTAGAAGATGTCCAGGTCGGTCCTGGTGCGGGCGCCGAGCACCTCGGGGTCGCGGGCCAGCAGGCGGAAGTACGGGTTCTTGGCGCGAGGCCGCTGCACGAGCCCCTCGTAGTGGCGCTCCGTCAGGTCGAGCTCGTCGAGAGGCTCCACCCACGGCACCCAGCCGAGGGACTCCTGGGTGAAGCGGGGCGGCGGGGTGACCTCGGTGGCGGTTGTCAGCGTGGACATCAGCGGCTCCCTTCGGCTGCAAGGACGGTCAGTCCGGCGACGACCCGCACCTGGAAGGCGAGGAAGCTCACGAGCTGGGACAGCGTGACGATGCCGTCGGCGGACCAGCCCGCGTCGACGAGGGGTTGCAGGCGATCTCGGGCCGAGTCCCGCGGATGGAGCGCGAGCATGTGGGCGTGCAGCAGAGCCGCGACCAGCCGGACGCCGAGCGCATCCGCGAGCTGCGGCGTGAGGAACAGCTCCGGCCCGGGCTGGGACTCCGACGCGAGGTCGCCGTGGAAAGCTCCGTACGGACCCGCGCCACGGCCCAGCTCGACAGCGTCGGTGACCGCGGCAGCGATCGCCGGGTCCACGTCGGCCAGGAGCCGTCCGTAGTACTGCTCGGCCGAGGGAACGTCGAACAGGGCGGCAACGAAAGCAGCCACCGCCTGGCGCTCCACCGGAGACATGGCCGAGTCGTCGACGGGGGAGAACAGTGCGTCGTACGTTGCCTGTGCCTGTTCCCGGGCTTCCAGCCGGTGCGATCGCAGCTCGTCGAGGCGCGATCCGGCGTCGATGCCGGACAACGTGTCGATGACGTCCATGGGGCTCCTTGATGATCGATTCGGCGGGTGAAGTGCGACCGTACCCGGTGGTCCGCGCGCTCGCCGAGGAGCCCACGAAGCGGACGCGGTGCGGTGACGACGGCCTGACCCGCTAGAAACTTCAAGTGAACAACTCCGCCACGCACACGCCATCACTGGTCGTGGTGGGCCTCGGCCCCCGCGGCGTGATCTGCATCGAGCGCCTCGGCGCGCTCCTGCCGGGCAGCGGTGTCGAGTGTTGCGAGCTGCACCTCGTCGAGGAGTACCAACCCGGCGCCGGCAAGGTCTGGGCCACCGACCAGCCGCGCGAGCTGTGCATGAACACGCTTGCCGGCGCGGTGACCCTCTTCACGGACGAGTCGTACACAGGCCCCGGACCGATCCTCCCCGGCCCGACGCAGTACGAGTGGTGCCTCGCCGTGCGCGAGCACCTGGCCGGTGGTGCGTGGAGCCTGGACACACCGCTGCGCGACGCTGTGCGACAGGGTGGGTACGAGGCGGAGCTGGCGGTCGTACGGCCCGAGTCGCACCCGAGCCGTGCGCTGTACGGGGAGTACCTGGTCTGGTGCTACGAGCGGGCGTTGAGCCGGCTTCCGGCGACTGTGTCCGTGTACGTGCATGACGCGCGCGCCACCGCGATCGACGACGACGACGGCCGTACGGTCGTGGCGTTGTCGACGGGGGAGCGTCTCGTCGCCGACTCGGTGATCCTCGCGACCGGCTGGCTCGACGTGGGTCCGAACGCCGCCGACGCCGCCCTCGCGGAGGCTGTCGCGACCGCGGGGCTGACCTGGGTGGCGCCCGACAGTCCGATCCTGCAGGACCTCTCCGACGTACCCGCGGGGGAGCCCGTCATCGCTCGTGGCCTCGGGATGGGCTTCTTCGACACCATGGCCCTCCTGACTCTTCACCGGGGCGGCCGGTTCGTACACTCCTGCGAGCCCGGCGGTCTCACGTACCAGCCGTCGGGTCAGGAGCCCGTCCTGTACGTGGGGTCGCGCCGCGGCGTGCCCTTCCGTGCGAAGTCGCTGTATGGGGGGCTGCCTCCTGCCGCGGCGTTGGAGCACCTGCGCGGCCGTGACTGGTCGACGGTCCCGAGGCCGATCGACTACGCCCGTGAGGTGTGGCCGCTGGTCGTCCGGGACGCGTACACCGCGTACTACCGCACCTTGTGCGAGGAGTTGCCGGGGGTGTTCCACGTCGGGCTCACGCCCGTCCTGGCGGCCATCGCCGCGGCGACACCCGACTCGATCGACGACTCCGTCGCGCCGTACGTGGATCCCGACTACCGGTTCGACCTCACCGCCCTAGCGCATCCGGCGTCGAGCTCGTACGACTCGCCCGAGGCGTTCGACGCGTTCGTCGCCGCGTACCTGGCCGACGATCTCCACGAGGCGGAGCAGGGCGTGCACTCGGCGCTCAAGGCCGGTCTGTGGTCGATCAGCGTCTCGAGGAAGTTCGCCATCCAGCTGCTGACGTTCGGAGAGACGGACGCGGTCTCGCACGACGTCGGTCTGGGCTCCCTGCTCGCGTTCGGCGGCATGGTCGGCAGCGGGCCGCCCGCGTTCCGTAACCGGCAGCTCCTGGCGCTGGCTCGCGCCGGGCTCGTGCACTTCGTCGGACCATCGATGACAGTGGGAGTGAGGGGCGACAGCTTCGAGGCCTGCTCGCCGGCCGTCGATGGCTCCACGGTCAGGGCACGGGTGCTCGTCGACGCCTGGATGCGGAACCACGACCTCGCCCGGACCGAGGACGACCTCACCGCATCCCTCGTACAGGCGGGTCGGGCGCGTCCGTACACGCGCGTCGGGCCGGACGGTACGCCCCGTGCGAGCGCCTCACCGGACATCGACCCGGTCACGAGCCGGCTCGTACGGGCGGACGGCACACTCGACGTCGTCCATCTCGTCGGGATCCCGGTCGATGACGCACGCGGCGACGGGGTGATCTCGCCGATGCCTCGTACGAACCCGACGATGCTGCTGGACACCTCGCACGCCACGGCCAGCGCGATCGGCCTGCTCCAGGAGGCGTTGCGATGAGGCGGGTGCTCGTCACGGGCGCGGCCGGTGGCATGGGCGCGGCGATCGTGGCCGACCTTGCCCGGGATCGCGAGGTCGTCGCGACTGCCCGCAACCCGGACCGGCTCGCGGCGCTGACGTCGGCCACGGGGGCGACCGGATGGCTGGGAGACCTCACCGACCACGCGTGGCTCGCCGCTCAAGTCGCCACCCTGGACCGCCTCGACGAGCTCGTCCACGTGGCGGCCGTGGGGGACCACATCCCCCCGGCCGTCGCCACCGCCGACGACTTCCGAGCGCAGCTCGAGGTCAACCTCATCGCCCCGGCCGAGCTCACGCGTCTGTGCCTGTCCTTGCTGCGTGCCTCGCGGGGAACCGTCATCTTCATCGGGTCGGGCGCCTCCACGCGTCCGGTACCGGGGAGTGCCGTGTACCCGGCGACCAAGCACGCGCTCAAGGCGTACGCGGACGTGCTGCGGCTCGACGAGTCGCGCAACGGGGTTCGGGTCTCGACCGTCGCTCCGGGCCCGACGGCCACGGCGATGTACGAGAGGTTGCAGGTGGACGCAGGCCGACCGTACGAGCCGGAGCGGCTCATCGATCCCGCCTCGGTGGCCCGTGCCGTGCGGTTCGTCCTCGACGCGTCCGACGACGTCCACCTCACCGACGTGGCCGTACGCCCGCGTCAGGAGCTCTAGACGTCCTCGGTGGTCCGCTGGAACAGCAGATGGTCCTGCCAGCGGCCGGCGATCGAGAGGTAGCGCGGCGCGTAGCCGAACTGTACGAAGCCGTTGTGCTCCAGGACTGCCTGAGAGCGGACGTTCTCCCGGACTGTGCCCGCTTCGAGGCGGTGAAGCCCTTCGAGCTGGAACCCGACCGTGACCATCTCCGCAACCGCCTTCGTCGCGAGCCCACGCCCGCCGGCCTCCTGCGCCAGCCAGTATCCGACGCTCGCAGACTCGAAGGCGCCCCGAACGACGTTGTTGAGGTTGATCCTGCCCACGACGGCGCCTGCCTCGTCGAGGATGACGCGCGGCACCTGCGTCCCCTCCTCGTACCGCTCCAACGCCTCCGCGATGACGGCAACCTGGCCCTGAAAGGTGAAGTAGCTGTCCGGGCGCACCGGCTCCCACGGTGCCAGGAAGTCCCGGTTGCGGACGACGAGGTCCGTCAGTACGGCCGCATCCTCAAGGTCGACGAGTCGCGTCGTGGTCATCGCAGCATCGTGCCACAGCCGGGTCGGGACGCCTCGGGCACCTCGGCGACGTACGGCGGCCGGCTCGCGGCCCGGTACAGTCTCTGGGCGTGGGACAGATTGACGATATCCGCGCCGAGCTCGGCGCCCTCGACCGGACTCTTGCTTCGATCGAGGCCGTCCTCGACCTCCCGGCGAAGCGGGTGACCATCGCAGACCTCGAGGAGCAGGCCGCAGCGCCAGACCTGTGGACCGACCAGGAGCACGCCCAGAAGGTGACGTCGCGGCTCTCGCGGCTCAAGGCTGAGGTCGAGCGCCTCATGAGCATCCGGGTCCGCCTCGACGACCTCGGCGTCCTCGTCGACCTGGCCGAGGAGGAGTCCGACCCCGGGACCGTCGACGAGGTACGCCGCGAGGTGAACCGCATCCAGCCCGAGATCCAGGCGCTGGAGGTTCGCACGCTGCTCTCGGGCGAGTACGACGAGCGCGACGCCCTCATCACCATCCGCTCCGAGGCCGGGGGAGTCGATGCCGCGGACTTCGCCGAGATGCTGTTCCGCATGTACACGCGCTGGGCCGACCGCCACGGCTACCCGGTGGATGTCTACGACACGTCGTACGCCGAAGAGGCGGGCCTGAAGTCGGCGACGTTCTCCATCAAGGCGCCCTTCGCGTACGGGACGTTGTCGGTCGAGCAGGGCACCCACCGGCTCGTCCGGATCTCGCCCTTCGACAACCAGGGCCGTCGCCAGACGTCGTTCGCGGGAGTCGAGGTGCTGCCGGTGACCGAAGAGGCCGACCACATCGACATCCCCGAGGCTGACATCCGGGTCGACGTCTTCCGCTCGTCGGGACCGGGCGGGCAGTCCGTCAACACCACGGACTCCGCCGTCCGCATCACGCACCTTCCGACCGGCATCGTCGTGAGCTGTCAGAACGAGAAGTCCCAGCTGCAGAACAAGGCTGCGGCGCTGCGGGTGCTGCAGTCACGCCTGCTCGAGAAGGCCCGTGCCGATCGAGCGGCGCAGCTGAACACGCTCAAGAGCGACGCCGGCAACTCCTGGGGCTCCCAGATGCGCAGCTACGTGCTGCATCCGTACCAGATGGTCAAGGACCTCCGTACCGAGCACGAGGTGGGCAACCCCGACGCGGTGTTCGACGGAGACATCGACGGCTTCATCGACGCCGGCGTGCGCTGGCGCAAGCAGCAGGGCTAGCGGGACACGCCCCACGAGGGCGTCCAGCGGGCTCACAGGCTTGCCTTCGGCGCGCGCGTCGAGTCGTGACCTCGGCTGCGGGGCGCTTACACTCGGTCGAGGCCGGCTGAGAAATCTCAGGAACCTCCTTGTCCCCGATCCCGGCCCAGGGTGAGCTGTGATCAGATTCGAAGACGTCTCGAAGGTGTACGAGGGCCAGCAGCGCGCCGCCCTCAAGAACGTGAGCCTCGAGGTCGAAAAGGGTGAGTTCGTGTTCCTCGTGGGCACCTCAGGGTCAGGCAAGTCGACCTTCTTGAGGCTGATCCTGCGTGAGTACCGCGCGACGAGGGGCCACGTGTACGTGGCGGGCAAGGACATCAGCCGGCTGCCGGCGTGGAAGATCCCGGGACTGCGCCGCCAGATCGGCACGGTCTTCCAGGACTTCCGCCTGCTCCCAGGCAAGACCGTCCACGAGAACGTCGCCTTCGCCCTGCAGGTCATCGGCAAGCCGTCGTCCGTGATCAAGAAGGTCGTCCCGGAGACGCTCGAGCTCGTGGGCCTCTCCGGCAAGGGCGACCGGCTCCCGGAGGAGCTGTCGGGTGGCGAGCAGCAGCGCGTCGCGATCGCACGTGCCTTCGTGAACCGTCCCCGCATCCTCATCGCCGACGAGCCGACCGGAAACCTCGACCCGGCCACCAGCGTGGGGATCATGAAGCTCCTCGACCGCATCAACCGTGCGGACACCACCGTCGTCATGGCGACCCATGACTCGGCGATCGTCGACCAGATGCGCAAGCGCGTCATCGAGCTGGATGCGGGTCAGATCGTCCGCGACCAGGTCAAGGGCGTCTACGGGGCGCGGTAGGAGACCAAAGATGCGACACACTTTCTCAGAGACGTTGAGCGGCCTTCGCCGCAACGCCAGCATGACCCTGGCCGTCGTGGTCACCATGTGGGTCTCGCTGTCGTTGTTCGGCGCCGGCCTTCTCGCGGCCCGTCAGGTCGACCTGCTCAAGGACCGCTGGTACGACAAGATCGAGATCTCGGCGTTCCTGTGCGTCAAGGACGTCAAGGGTGACAACTGCGACAGCGGTTTGGATGCCACGGACGCCGAGAAGGCAGCGATCCTCGCGGCGATCCAGCAGAACCCCGAGACCCAGGACGTCTACTACGAGTCCAAGCAGGATGCCTTCGACCAGTTCAAGCAGGTCTTCGCGGGCTCGTCGATCGAGGACTCGCTGACGGTCGACCAGATGCAGGACTCGTACAGGATCAAGCTGAAGAACCCGGCGAGCTACGAAGGTCTCGTCAGTGAGATCTCCACGATGAAGGGCGTCCAGTTCGTCCAGGACCTCCACGTCTATCTCGACCCCATCTTCACGTGGCTCAACGCCTTGAGGTGGGGGACGATCGGGATGAGCGTGCTGCTGCTGCTCGCAGCGTCGCTGCAGATCGGCAACACCATCCGAATGGCCGCGTTCGCCCGAAGACGAGAGCTCGGAATCATGCGCCTGGTGGGCGCGAGCAACTGGTACATCATGCTGCCGTTCCTGCTGGAGAGCCTGTTCGCAGCCGTGCTCGGCGCGGCTCTGGCGAGTGGGACCCTGGCCCTTGGCTTGTACGCCGTGGTGGTCCAGAATGCTCAAGTGTCACTCAAGGGTTTACGTTGGATCGGCTGGTCTGACGCGGGATTGGCGATGGCGGGTGTCACTGGGGTCGCCATTGTGCTTTCAATAGTCCCGACGTTGATTGCGACCAGGAGGTATCTCCGGGTCTGACTTCCCCTAAGCAAGGAGTACCCGGTGCGGAACTCTTCTCGTCTGTTAGGCGTTCGAATCGCCGCGGCATCTCTCGCCGTGGCCGCGTTGGTGGCATGGGCCGCCCCGACTTCCTTCGCTGACGCCAACACCGATGAGATCGCCCGCCAGAATGCGGCAGCCGCGGCAGCCAAGGCCGACGTCGACACCCTGACCGCTCAGAAGGCCGCCGCGGCGCAGAAGGCGGCAGCGGCCCAGGCCCAGGTCGAGGAGTCGTCCGCCGTACTCGCAGCCGCGAGCGCCACGCTCCAGGCCTCTGAGACCAACCTCGCCAGCGCGCAGGCAGTCCTGGCTGTGGCGCAGCAGGACCTCGTGACCGCGCAGCGCAAGGACTCTGAGACCGCCGGCTCACTCGCTCAGACCCAGATCCTCCTCAAGGCCTCCGACAACCTCGTTGCGCAGAACCAGGACGCCCTCGACAAGGCGCAGGTGCAGGTCGGCCAGATGGCTCGCGAGCAGTACCAGCAGAACTCCACGCTCATCGGCATCGTCACGGTCGTCACCCCGACGACGACGGGCTCGATGAACGACAAGCTCCAGTGGGCGACGACGATGTTCGAGACGTCGGCCACAGCCATCACCCGGCTCGAGGACACGCAGGCGAAGCTCGCCGAGGCGAAGAACACCCGTGCGGTGCTCGAGGCTCGTGCGGACATCGCACGCCAGGCCGCCGCCGCCCAGCTGGGTGAGAGCCAGAAGGCGCAGAAGACGGCCGCCGAGGCGACCGCGCAGGTGCAGGCCGCCGTCGACGCCAACAATGCGGCGAAGGCCGTTGCGGCTCAGGCCGTCGCCCAGGACCAGGCCGACGCCGCTGCACAGCAGGCCGAGGTCGACTCCGTGAACGCACGCATCGCCCAGCGCCTCGCCGACGAGAAGGCAGCCCAGCAGGCCGCTGCGGCAGCAGCAGCGCGAGGGAAGTCGGGGTCGTCCACCACGACGACGACCAGCCCGGCGAGCAGCGGGCTCATCAAGCCGATACCCGGCGCGTCGATCACGTCCCCGTACGGCATGCGGCTGCACCCGATCCTCCACATCTGGAAGCTCCATGACGGTACGGACTTCGGTGCGGGCTGCGGCACGCCGATCCATGCGGCCGCTTCCGGGACGGTCACCGAGGAGTACTACAACGGTGGCTACGGCAACCGCCTGTTCATCGACCACGGCAACGTGGGAGGCGTCTTCATGACGACCTCGTACAACCACATGAGCGGCTACGCGGTGAAGGTCGGCTGGCACGTCACGCAGGGCCAGGTCATCGGCTACGTCGGCACCACCGGCTACAGCACCGGCTGCCACCTGCACTTCATGCTTTGGGTCAACGGCACGATGGTCAACCCGGCTAACTACCTCTGATGCCGGAGACCGGCGCCGCGTCCGTACAGCCCTTCGTCAACAGCAGCGTCGTCGGCGACGTTGCGATCGTCACGGGCGCCGCGAGCGGCATCGGACAGGCCATCGCCGTCGCGCTGGCCGAGGCGGGGGCCAAGGTGGGCTGCGCCGACCTGGCGGGTAGCGACCAGTCGGAGACGCTGTCGCGCATCGCCGAGGTCGGGGGAGTGGGCATCGCGATCGCGTGGGATGTCACGGTGCCTGACGATGCCACGCGTGCCGTCGCCGAGGTCGAAGCCGCGTACGGTCCCTTGTCGCTGGCCGTGAACTGCGCCGGCATCGCGAACTCCGCTCCCGCGACCGAGCTGAGCCTCGCGCAATGGCAGCGGCTGTACGACGTGGACGCCACCGGCGTCTTCCTCGCCTGCCAGGCGGAAGGTCGGGCCATGCTGGCCCACGGGCGCGGGGCGATCGTCAACATCGCCTCGATGTCCGGCACCATCGCCAACCGCGGACTCAAGCAGATCCACTACAACAGCGCCAAGGCTGCCGTCATCCACCTGACGAAGTCACTGGCGGTCGAATGGATCTCGGGCGGGGTCCGTGTGAACTCGATCAGCCCCGGCTACACATGGACGCCGATGAACAAGCGCGCGGAAGTCGCCGAGCAGGCGGTGGAGTTCGCCGCGTCCACCCCGATCGGACGGCTCGCCGAGCCCGTCGAGATCGCTGGACCAGCCCTGTTCCTGCTGAGCCCCGCCGCGTCGTTCGTCACCGGTGTGGACCTTCTCGTCGACGGCGGCTTCTGCTGCTGGTGAGCCCGCCGAAATAGGAGGACCGTCCGTCGCGCGCGGTTGCTAGGCTTACGCGGCCGAGAGGAGGTACGGACATGCCACGCGAAAAGGGTCGCACCATGGTCGCTCAGAACCGCAAGGCGCGTCACGACTACCACCTGCACGACACGTTCGAGGCAGGCCTGGTCCTCATGGGTACCGAGGTGAAGTCGTTGCGTGCCGGACGCGCGTCGCTCGCCGAGGCCTTCGCCACGGTCGACGACGGCGAGGTGTGGCTGCGCAACGCGCACATCCCCGAGTACAGCCACGGCAAGGACAACCACACGACGCGGCGGAACCGCAAGCTCCTGCTCCACAAGAAGGAGATCGCGAAGCTCCTCAAGGAGACCGACGCATCGGGTCGCACGATCGTGCCGCTGGCCATCTACTTCTCCGACGGCTACGCGAAGGTCGAGATCGCTGTCGCGACCGGCAAGCGCGACTGGGACAAGCGTCAGACGCTCGCCGAGCGGGAAGCGAACCGCGAGGCCGAGCGTGAGATGTCGCGCCACGTCCGCGACCGGCGCAGGGTCTGAGTCCGGGGAAGAGCCGGGCATGCCCCCATTGCCCGGCCCGTCCGCGGCGACAAGGATGAACGCGTGACCGCCTTCCACGAGCACCCCAGCCTGGTGCTCGCCGTCACGCCTGCGGACCGGCAGGCGGCTGTCGAACGGCTGCGTGCCGCGTACGACGAGGGCGCGCTCACTGCGAGCGACTACGACCGGAGAGCGGGCATGGCCGCCATGGCCCAGTCACGGCGTGACCTCAACACGGCGTTCCTCGGGCTCGTCGACGTGACGCCGGACGACATCCGGCGGAGCATGGCCCCGGAGGCGGGCCGAGGGCTCGCCGTCGTGGCCCACCTCTCCGGCTGGGTGTTGTTCCTCGTCGGACCACTCGTCTGCTACGCCGTGGCCCCCGCGGGTTCGTACGCGCGCCGTGAGGCGGCCAAATCCGTGAACCTGTCGGTGTGGACACTGTTCGGGCTGGCGATCGCCCTGGTCGTCATGATGTTCAACGATCACGTGGGCACACCACTGGCGCTGCTCATCGGGGGCTGCTGGTGGCTCACCTCGCTCGTCGCGGCCATTCAGGCGGCCAAGGGCAACGACTGGGACCACCCGTTGAAGCGGTGGCTCCCGTTCGAGGTCGTCCGCGGGTAGAGCCTCGTACCGGGTAAGGAGGACTCATGGTCAAGCTTCTGTACTCCGCAGGGATGTCTCTGGACGGCTTCATCGCCGGCCCGGGAGGGGACATGTCGTGGCTCACGCCGTACATGGGCCCCGACCCGGCGCTCGACGGCCTCGCGGAGCGGATCGGAGCCCTTCTCGTGGGACGGCGGACCTGGACCGGAGACGACCCCCGAACCGGGGGACCGACAAGGAAGGGGCGTTCAGCGGCACGTGGACCGGCCCTCAGGTCGTCCTCACCCGGCACAAGCCGGAGGGTCTCCCGGCCGAGCCGGGCGTCACGTACAGCGACGACGTCCTCGAGGCGATCGAGTTGGCCAAGGCTGGGGCGGGGGACAGCGAGTACGTCAGCATCCTGGGCGCCGGGGCGGCACGGAGCTGCTGGGAGGCGGGTGCTCTCGACGAGGTCCTGGTCTCGATCGCACCGATCATGCTGGGGGACGGCGTCCGGCTGTTCGACCTCCCAGGGGGTGGCCATGTACGGCTGGAGCGGTTGAGCGCCTCGCACGGCCCCGTGGGCACCACTCTGTGGTTCCGGGTCCTGCCGGACTGAGGAAACGGGCGAGCCCGCGTGCGGCCACATCGGCTAGACTCGGAAGGTACAACTCAACAGGGGGTGACTGGTTTCGACTCGGGACGATAGTCCCAGGAGAAGCGGGCCGAGGATCCAGGGTTAACTCGTTAACGATCCCTGGAAACCAATAAGTGCCGACAACACGCGCACTGACTTCGCTCTCGCTGCCTGAGCAGTGACCGAAGGGTCAGCCCGGATGCGCCTTCCGTCCGGATACTGGCCTCATCTAGAAGGCTTACTTTCGCGGCTTCGTCCTAGGGCCGCTTAGGGACATTTATGGGACTGGGCTTGTTCACCTAGCGCCGACGCGAGGGTGAGAGCCAAGTAGAACGACACCGTCGGATGCGCCCGGAGAAGGTCTGGTTCGTCGCTCAAGGACGCGGGTTCAATTCCCGCCACCTCCACCCCTGTGACCTGCGCGTTGGCAGGTCTGGTTGACATGAAGAAGGGTGGCCACCCGTCCGCGGATGGCCACCCTTCTTCAGTTGTTCAGCGACAGCGTCACGCCTTGGCGGGCGTGGGGAGCTGTTCCGCGGACGGCAGCGCGACCGTCGGCACCAGGGCCGGGGCGACCTCCACTGCGGCCGAAGCTGCCGGAGTCGGGCTCCAGGTCCTCAGGGCACTCGTCAGGGTCGCCGCGAGACCGGTGATGGCTCCGCCTGCGTCGCCGCCACCCACGAGGACGTCCGGGACGATCTTGATCTGACCCTCACCGACGGCACCTGCGACCGCCACGGCAGCCGTCGCCGATTGGCCGAGGGCCTTCACCTGAGCGGCGTAGCCGGCAGCCTTCGCCAGACCGAGGGCCTCCGCGGCCTTCGCCTGTGCCAGACCGATGGCCTGGCGCTTGTCGGCCTCGGCCTGACCCGTGAGGCGTACGAACGTGGCCTCGCCCTCGGCGGCGGCGCTGCGAGCAGCGGCACCGGCCTTCTGGATGTCGACGTTGACGTTCGCCTTCGCCAGGTCCTTCTGCATGTCGGCGGTGCCGCGCACACGCTCGAGGTCGACGCGGACGGCCTGGGCCTTCTGCTGCTCCTCGAACGTCACGCGCTCCTGGTTCGCGATCTCGCGCTCGGTCAGCACGACCACCAGCTCCGGCGGGAAGATGACGTCCTGGACGTACACGCCCCTGGTCTCGACGTCGTACTTCGAGAGATAGCCGGTGATGTACTCCTGGGCCCGCGTCTGGACGACGTCACGCGTCTCGATGAACTGCACGGCCGGCAGCTCCTGGAGCGCGTTGCGGAAGTAGTTCCCGACCGCGGACTGCAGCACTTCGTTGACGAGGTTCTGCATCGTTCCGACCATGGAGATGACCTTCGGCGCCCGGGAGTCGGGCACGTGGATCTGCACCTGGAGGTCGATCCCGAAGACGAACCCTTCGCGGGACTTGCCGTCGATCGGGCTCAGCGCCGCGTCCAGGTTGTGCGCCGAGGACGTCTCGTTGGCCCAGTTCAGGGTGAGGATCGAGGTCGGCACGAGCTCGGCCGCGTACAACCGGGGGTTGATCGCGTACTTGCCCGTACGGAGCGGCTCGTTCCAGATGCCTCGGTGGCCGGGGCGCACGATCGAGCCGAACTTGAACTCCTCGCCCGACGTGTCGACCGTGGGCAGACCGACGTACGCCTTGACGACGGCGACCTCGCCCTGGCGGACGACCAGCATCGGCACGAGCTCGACGCTCACGAGGAAGGGGTTGAGAAGGTACGAGCCGTAGAGGAGCGGGTCGTGCTGGAGGCCGATGCGTCCGCCGTGGTCGAGGAACGCCTGGTAGTCCTGGTAGTTGTTGTGGAGCCCGTTCTTGCTCGACAGGATCGCCTCGATCTTTTCGGCGTCCGCCGCGCCCGCGGCCTCGAGCTCCGTGATGTCGGAGAAGCCTCCGAGCCGGCTGGCGATGTCGCCGCCGTCGGGAGCGTAGCCCTCGAGGGTGGTGACCACGGCGACGACGTCCTGGCCCGCTTGCGGCTGTACGAACGTGACGCGGAGCTCGTCGGGGCTGAGTCCGAAGGTGTCGCTGGTGGGGACCTGCTGGCGCCCACCGCTCGACGTCGGCACGCCGTAGATCCGGCTCGCGGTCAGGACGAGGAACGCCAACGGATGGAGGGGGAGCAGCGAGCCCGGCGGCAGCACGGGGCGCTGTACGCCCTTCTGGCCGCCCTGGGCCAGGAACGTGTCGAGGTCGGTGAAGTTCGCGAAGACCGGCTTGTATTCGGCGCTCTTGGCACCGATGGGCAGCGGAGCTCCGAGCTGGGAGATCACGACACCGATCTCGCCGGGCGAGACCCGGACCCAGGGGTGCTTGGTCACGGAGTAGACGGGCCACAGCTTGAACCGCAGACCGGGCATGAGGAGCTCGGCCTGATATCCAGCCTCTCCGTCGAATGCGATTGCCTGGTCGCCGGTAAGTTTTCGGCCTGCGCGTTTGTTGACCAGGCCGACTTCAGCCGCGCCGATGAATCGGAACGACCGGAGGACAAAGACCACAACAATGAGAAGAACAATCAGCCCGAGAACAAGCAAGGGCGCGGGGAACGGCACGAGGACCTCCGGTTGAAGGATGCCCGATGGCATCCGATTTCAGTATGCACCCGGGGGGTGTCGCGGGGTTCGGGCGGTCCGTGGACCGTGAGAGGATGCCTGCTGTGGAGCCGATGGTGCGACCCAGGGCCGGCGACCTCCTGATCGCGAGCGTCGCCCTCACCGATGGTGTCTTCGACCAGACCGTCGTGCTGCTGCTGGATCATGACGAGTCCGGCTCCCTCGGCGTCATCCTCAACAAGGTCTCCGACCTCACGCTCGAGGACGTACTGCCCCAGTGGGCCGACGAAGTGAGCGAGCCGAAGAAGCTGTTCGTCGGCGGTCCCGTGTCGCCGAACGGCGCGATCTGCCTCGCGAGCCTGCTCGACGTCGAGATGGAGCCGGCCGGCTGGCGAGGCCTGTTCCACCACGTCGGCCTCCTTCACCTGGACACGCCGGTCGAGATCACCCAGGGCGCCTTCGAGGATCTGCGGATCTACGCCGGCTACGCGGGCTGGGAGCCGGGACAGCTCGACGGCGAGCTGATGCGTGGCGCGTGGCACGTGATCGCGGCCCAGTACGACGACATCTTCGGCCCCTCGTACGCAGACCTGTGGCAGCGCGTCCTGCGTCGCCAGGGTGGCGACATGGCGATGTACGCGACGTGGCCGGGCGATCTCAACCGCAACTGACCTGACCCGTGCGCGTGTCAGACTGACGAACGTGGACAGGGGTGGCTCCGAATGAGCATGTGGACCGACGAGTCGGCGGGCGACGGGCCCACCGATGACTTCGCCACGACGGGTGACGACCTGGACGGCACCGGCTCCGACGACCTGCTGGTCCCGACCGGCGCCGGGGAGGAGTGGACCCCGGACCAGGGCTACCCGGACAGCTCCCTGTCCGTACGGATCTGGGTCGACGACGACAGGCGTCTGACGAAGGTCAGGATCTCGAACAGGTGGCGGGAACGTGCCAGGGGTACGAGCCTCTCGAGCATGTTCGACGAATCGTTCCTGCTCGCCAACGCCGCACTCGGATCCTCTACGCCGCCCGGCAGCCCCGTCGCAGCGGAGCGCGTGCCGACGGACGCCTTGAGCTGGGACTCCCTGGACGCGATCCTCGCCGAGACCAGGCGGCTGGCGCACCAGGCTGAGGCACTCGACCAGCTTCCGCCCGACCAGGTGACCCCCAACCGCTGGGTCGGCGCCACGGTCGAGGCGTTCAGCACCAACCAGATGGTGGCCGTCAGGCTCTCCATCCACGGCCGTACGGAGAAGGTGGCGTTCGCGGAGCCGTGGCTCCGCCAGGCCAGGGTCGCCGAGGTCTGCGATGCGGTGCTCGAGGCGCATCGTGCCGCTTACGCACGGTTCGTACCGCCCGTGTTCGAGCCGGGTGACCGCCAACGTCTTGCGGATGCCTTTGCGCGGCTCCAGAACCAGTCCATGGCGTTGCTCGGGACGCCACCGACCCCGCAGGGAGGATCACGATGAGTGAGTCCACGCACGAGGAACGGGTCCAGGAGTCCGGTGTGGTCGGCCACAGCTACGACACCGACGACCGGATCGGTGACCTCGACATCTACGAGGCTCTCGTCAACCCCCACGAGGAGGGAGCGGGCCAGAAGAAGGGCGGCGCGGGCGGCCCGATGATGATGCCGATGGGGGGCGCAGGCGCCGGCTCCGGGTCCTCGGCGGGGAGCTCGACGGCTGCTGGCACAGCCGGGAGCGGCGCGCTCAAGGGCACGTCCGCGGCATCGGCCGGTACGGGTGGCGCCTCGGGCTTCAGCGGTACGACCGGTGCGGGCGTCGGCGGCATCGGAGGAACGGGCTTCGGCGGCGGTTCGGGCCTCGGCACTGACGCACTGGCCGGGGTTGGCGGGGCTGGAGGGGGCCTGAGCGGCTTGAGCGGCCTGGGCACCGGGGGTGGGGCCGGTGGCCTGTCCGGGTCGTCCTGGGGCTCGCCGTCGTTCGGCACCGGTGCGGCCGGACTCACCGACCCCACGAACCTGCCGGGCACCGATCCCGGTTCCACGACCGGCGGCATCACGCTGCCGACGGTTCCGACCACACCGACGCCGACGATCCCCACGCCGACGATCCCGACCACGAGCCCGGGCGGCTCGACGTCACCGATCAAGATGCCCAGCACCCCCACCCCGTCCGCGAGCGGCATCAAGGCTCCGAGCGCGGGCGGCCTCGGCGGGGGGATGCCGAGCGGCGGTGGCGGAGCCGCAGGAGCCAACACCTCCGACCTCGGCGTCAAGACCGTGAAGGCCAGCCCCGAGATGCTGCACAAAGAGGCGCAGCACTGGGACGACACCTCCAAGGAGTTCGCGGCCAACGTGACCAACCCGATCGGGAACCAGTCCCCGTCGTCGGTCGACTTCGGGATGATGAAGGATGCGTTCCCGTCGTACAACGACCTCCTGACACGGCTCAAGAAATGGTCGACCGAGGCGGGGACGGAGTTCTCCGCGATCAGCGAGGCGCTGCAGTCTGCCTCCGGCGGCTACTCCGACACCGAGGCCACCAACACGGCAACCGCCGCGCACACCGGCTCGAGCAGGCCGGAGTAGGAGAGTCGACATGACGACCACCACACAGACGCCCGTGAGCTCGCCCGCGATGCAGAGCCTCGACCCGGACGCCGTCAAGGCCATCACGGCGATCAAGGCCGCCTGCAAGGCATGCGAGGACGCCGACAACGAGCAGGGGAAGAAGGGCGCCCAGAAGGCCGACGACACGTACGACGGCGCTTGCCAGGACGACGCCAAGAAGAAGTTCCTCGCGCAGGGCCAAGCGATCATCGACGACATGTGGGCGAAGTTCAACTCCCTCCAGGACGGCTACCAGACCTCCCTGCGTCCTCACGAGAACGTCGGCCCCCGGCTCCACCAGACGTACACGGACATCTGGGTCGTCGTCGGGCAGAAGATCACCCCGATCACGACGGACATCCAGACCCGGGCGAGGCAGGACCACTGGACCGGCGCCGGTGCCGACGACTACATGAAGCAGCTCCCCGTACAGCTGAGCGCGCTCAGCGAGTTCTCCCAGTACGTCTCCGTCGCCGGCGCGGGCGTCGAGACGCCGGCGCAGCTCCAGCAGGGCGTGTTCCTGAGCTTCGTGACGATGGCCTCCGGAGCAGCCCAGCAGATCCAGGGCTATGCGGGAACCGAGACCGGTGACCACTACTTCCAGCGGTGCGCGTGGGCCGCCAGCACGTTGGGCCAGTGCGTCGACTGGTTCACGAACAGCCTCATGACCGGCAGCGGCACGTGGCGGCCCGTGCTCGACGCTCACATCCAGCAGATGACCTCGTCGGCGGTGAAGAACGCGACCGTGCTCACGGGCGACACGTGGCCGAAGGCGACGAAGGCCACGGACACGTCGAAGCTGTCGACCGGTACGGACCCGAAGTACACCACGCCGTCCGGCGTGGGGACCGTCGGGAGCGCCGCTCCGATCACGGACCGGGGGACCTCCGAGGGTGTGAGCGTCGACGATGCGGCGCCACAGACCACCCTCGCGCCTGGGCCGATCACGGACTATGGCACGACGTCCACGGTGCCGACCTACCAGTCGCCATCGACGGGCAACGCCTGATCCGTCGCGACCCGCCGTCGACGGGGCCCGATGCGGAGTGGACCGACCAGGCTACGATCGGTCCAGGGGGTGAGTCGTGAGCGAGACTCCGAATGGGCGCAGGATCCTCATCATCGACGACGATGCGTCGTTGGCCGAGATGCTGCAGCTCGTGCTGCGGCAAGAAGGCTTCGAGACGACGTGGTGCGCGTCGGGCGATGCGGCGCTCGACGTGTTCAGGTCAGCGCAGTTCGACCTCGTACTCCTCGACCTCATGCTGCCGGGACTCGACGGTGTCGCCGTGTGCCGGCGCATCCGGGCCGACTCCGGCGTGCCGATCGTCATGCTCACCGCCAAGTCCGACACCGGCGACGTCGTCGACGGGCTCGAAGCCGGGGCCGACGACTACATCCCGAAGCCGTTCAAGCCTCGGGAGCTCGTCGCCCGGGTGTGGACGAGACTGCGCCGGCCGCCGGCCGAGTCGGACACCGACATGATCCGCGTGGGCGACGTGACCATCGACGTGTCCGCGCACGAGGTGAAGCGGGGGAGCGATCCCATCGCCCTCACGCCTCTGGAGTTCGACCTCCTCCTGGCGCTCGCCCGGCGACCGCACCAGGTCTTCACGCGGGAGAAGCTGCTCGAGCAGGTCTGGGGCTACCGCCACGCGGCCGACACCCGGCTCGTGAATGTGCACATCCAGCGCCTGCGGTCGAAGATCGAGGAGGACCCGGAGCGACCGGAGCTCGTACTGACGGTTCGAGGGATCGGGTACAAGGCCGGTGGCGTCACAGGAATCAAGTAGGCCCGTGAACCAGGCCCGTCGGCTGCTGCGTGCACCGATCCGGGCATGGTGGGGCTCGCTCCCGCTGCGCGTCGTCGGCACGACGCTGATCGGCACCCTCCTCGTCCTGATCTTCGGTGGCTGGTTGCTGCAGCAGCAGGCGGCGGGCGGCATCGAGAAGGGCAAGGTGGCCTCGTCCCTCGCCGAGGCGTCGACTGCCCTGGACATCATCGAGAGCTCGCTGCGCGACTCGACCGGGCAGGCGAGCACGACGGAGACGATCACCCGGGTCGCGCTGGCCGCCATCGACAGGGGCGCGGTCGGCGGTCAGTACCAGGTGCTGGTCTCGCTGCCCACCTCGGACATCCGCACTCCGCGGCTGGACCGGTCGACCGTGTCGGCGTCGCTTCGCCAGACGGTGGAGGACTCGGTCAACGCGAGCGACTCGCAGCTGTACTGGACCTCCACGCAGGTGCGCTACAACGACGGTTCCGAGTCGGTTCCCGGCATCGTCGTGGGTGCTGTGGTCGGCACCTCGGGCGCGAACCGCTACCCGGTGTACTTCGTCTTCCCCATGTCACAGGAGCAGTCGACCCTGCGCGTCGTGCAGCAGGCCCTGATCAGTACGGGCCTCGTGGTCGCGCTCGGCATGATCATCATCGCCTACTGGGTGTCGCGTGCCGTGATCACACCGGTCCGGTCGGCGCGACAGGCAGCGGAACGGCTCGCGTCGGGTCAGCTGGCTGACCGGATGCCTGTGCGCGGTACGGACGACCTGGCGCGTCTCGCCGTCTCCATGAACTACATGGCGTCCGAGCTGCAGCACCGGATCAGGCAGCTCGAGGAGCTGTCCCGGCTCCAGCAGCGGTTCGTGGCGGACGTCTCGCACGAGCTCCGGACCCCGCTGACGACCGTACGGCTGGCGGCGGACGTCATCTACGACGCCCACGACACGTTCCCCGCGTTGGAGAACCGCTCTGCTGTGCTGATGCGCCGCGAGCTGGACCGCTTCGAGGCGTTGCTCGCGGACCTCTTGGAGATCTCGCGCTTCGACGCCGGAGCCGCGGAGCTGACGCTGGACGAGCAGGATCTCAGCGAGCTGGTACGGACCGAGGTGGACGCCTTGCGGACGCTGGCGGCGACCCGTGGCGTCGAGCTGGACCTTCGGCTTCCGGAGACCAGCTGTGGCGCTGACTTCGACCAGCGCCGCCTCGGCCGTGTGCTGCGGAACCTCCTGACGAACGCCATCGAGCACGGGGAGGGGCGACCGGTCGAGATCGAGGTCGCCCAGAACCAGACGGCCGTCGCCGTGACGGTGCGCGACCACGGCGTGGGCTTCGATGCGAACGACAGCCACAACGTCTTCGAGCGGTTCTGGCGAGCCGATCGTGCGCGGGCACGCAGCCTCGGCGGCACCGGGCTCGGTCTGGCGATCGCTATGGAGGACGTGCGCCTCCACGGCGGCAACCTCGCAGCCTGGGGAAGACCGATGCGGGGCGCGCAGTTCCGGGTCACCATCCCGCGCCACCATGGGACGCCCATCGCCTCCTCGCCGCTGCCCCTGGTGCCGCGGGACCTGCCGCGACGCCGCCCGGTGGCCAAGTCGATCGGGAGGGCCGAGAAGTGATGAGGAGGCGTACGGCGCTCAGCCTGCTGCTCGTACTCGGCGTGCCCGCGGGGTGCGCGACGCTGCCCACGACCGGTTCCGTCGTCAGCGAGCCACGGCGGTCCCAGGCGTCCGACCTGGGTGGCGCGGCGATCGATCCGGACCCGCCCACCGCCGGAGCCAGCCCATCACTGATCATCGACGGCTTCCTCCATGCGATGGCGACGTACCAGCCTGGCTACCCGCTGGCGCGGCAGTACCTCACGACAGCCGCCAAGACGACGTGGAAGCCCGAGGCGGGCGTCATCGTGTACGCGGACGGTACGGAGCCGACGGTCACCGCAGACAAGGTCACGATGGAGGTCCCGCTGGTCGGGACGGTCGGTTCCGACGGAGCCTTCGACGCCGCCGGGGACGGCATGTGGAGCCACGACTTCGGCCTGTCCAAGGAGAACGGCGAGTGGCGCATCAGCAACCCCCAGTCGGGCATCCTCATCTCCCGCTATCTCTTCGCCTCCGGCTTCGTACGTCACGACGTCTTCTTCCTCGACAGCAGCCGCTCCACCCTCGTACCGGATGCCCGGTACGTAGCGAGGGGCAACCGGACGCCCTCCACGGTGATGAGGATGCTGCTGTCGGGTCCGTCGGTGTGGTTGGCCCCGTCCGTGGTGACCGCCGTGCCGTCGTCGGCGACCATCGGCGGAAGCATCGCCGACTCGGGTGAGATCACCGTCCCGTTCTCGGAGGTGCCGGCGAACTCCGCCGACAGGTCGCTGATGTGCGCCCAGATCGCAGGGCTCCTCCGGCAGCTGCCGGACGTGACCGGGTTCCGGCTCACCGCTCAGGGGGCTGCCGTGGACATCGCAGAGCAACGCGCCGACGGGTCGATCCCGCTGTCGATGGCCGACCGGTACGACCCGCTGACCACGCTGACCAGCCAGCTCTTCGCGATGGCCGACGGCCACCTGGTCCGCGCCCCGGACACTTTCGGCGGCACGGCTCATGTCGTCGGCGGCGACTTCGGCACCCAGGTCTGGGAGGCGACCGCTGCGGCTGTCGGAACCGATGGCGTGGCTGCCGCCCTGCTGGTCGGGTCCCAGATCATCCGGGGGACGGTCGACGGGCAGGGCACGAAGTCGGTGCTCACGCGCGAGGGGCTGCTCCGGCCCCAGTTCAGCCGGGACGGCGGGCTGTGGACGATGACGACGTCCGGTGAGGTCTGGCGGATCGACGGCGAGAAGGCCGTACAGGTCCAGGCTCCGGGTCTGGTCGGTCGCACGGTGCTCGCGTTCAGGATCTCGCCGGACGGCCAGCGCATCGCTCTGGTCACGCAGATCAACGGGACACGCGAGGTAGGTCTGCTCCGTATCGAGCACGGTGCCACCTTTGTGGTGAACGGCTGGCGATCCGTACCGCTGCTCCAGGAGTCGACCCCCCTCGTCGGCGCGGTCGACGTGGGATGGAGCTCCACCACCTCGCTCACGGTGCTCGCCGGCGTCGGGCGCCCCGCGGACGTCGTGGAGGTCGACATCGACGGGGTCGTGCTCCACGACGACGGCCGATCCGACACGTGGTCCGCCACCTCGCTGGCCGTGTCGGCTCGCGGGTCGCGCAAGGCGGTCGGCGACTCGACGGGCGCCGTCTGGCTGTACCAGGACAGCTTCCGCTGGAACCGTCTCCCCGGAAAGCTGACCTCTCCCTCGTACCCCGGGTGATCCGATTCGCGATGGCAGCTGCGCGTCAGCTCCAGAATTCGGTGAGCCACTCGGCGAGCGCTTGGCCTTGGTCGTAACCGGCCCGACCGGCGGGCGTACGCGTCGACGGGTCCATCAGGTTGCTGCCGAACGCCTCCAGCGAGCTGCTGTCCGGCAGGATCGTCTCTACCCTGCTGCCGCCGGCGCGGAGCTCGTCGACCTGCGCGGCGAGCTGCATGCCCCATGCCATCGGGTGCCGCGTTCTGCCGCCGAGTGGTGACAGCACCAGCACCCGCCCGTACCCCGCTGCCAGATCGGCATTCTCGTTGCGCCGGTAGCCGCCGTCGATGTAGCGGTTGTCGCCGATGCTGTAGGGCGGGCCACTGGACGTGCTGGCGGCGACGGCGTCCACCAGGTCGACTCCGCAGTGGCGGTCGAACACGACCGGTTCGCCGGTACGGGCGTCGACCGCTGGGATGAGCACCGTACGGTCCGGCCACTGCTGGCTGGGTAGCCGCGCCGCCGTCGTGGCCCGCCACCGCGTTGACCAGGAGCCGTCCGACCTCGCGTCGAGGTCGAGCGCCCCAGCACCCATTCTCCGGCGCATGTCGGCCGGGCTGTCGGCCGCCGCGATGATCTCGCCCGTCCTGCGCATGTGGTCGACCGACGGGCCGGGTGGAACGCGGCCTCGGTCCGATCCGATCGGACCAGGTGGCTGCTGGGGGACAGCGGAGACGATGTCGGCAAGCAGCTGGGACGGGCTCGCGCCGGTGATCTGGACCGCGGCCGTCGAACCGGCCGACGTACCGATGACCAGCTCGGCCTGGGTCACGTCCACCTCAGCGTCGTATAGGCCGGCGACGACGCCGATCAGCCACGCGTTGCCTGCCGATCCGCCACCGCCGAGGACGAGCGCTCGCTCACCCGTGGCGCGTACAGGTCGTGCGATCTCGACGTGCGGGTGGTCTGAAGAAGGTGTTGTGTTCATGGGAGTCGCCTTTCGCGAGTTGTCTGTCGGACGCTCCCGGTGGCGACTACCTCAGTCGCACGATCGTGGGCTGCAAGGGAGCACCCACTGCGGATACTGCGTTCATGGGGCTCACCTCCTGCCGATGGATCACGATCGGTGGGAGGCTAACACGCGGCGACGCGGTGCGCCATGGAGGTTGCCGTGTCGCTGCCGAACGCGCCGGCGACCGCGACACCCCCCCGCGACTGGGCCGCTGTCCACAGGCACGGAGCTCGTCCACAGGCTGCGCCTCGGATGACGCACGAGGGGTGCCGGTGCACATGGTCGGGGTGTGACGAACTGGCTAGACACTGCGGCGGACCTGCTGCTCGGGGCGACCTGCCCGGGGTGTGGCACGCCCGGCTGGGGGATCTGCACGACCTGCCGTGCAGCCCTGGAGGAGACCTCGGCATTCGCGGTCGTACGGCGTCTGGAGGGCTTCCCCGTCGCCAGCGCTGCGAGGGTCTACGAAGGTCGGCTCCGGCGGCTCGTCGCGGCCCACAAGGAGCGTCACGCCCGCGGGGCGACGTCGGTGCTCGGGGCGCTGCTCGCCGAGGCGGTCGAACACCGGAGGCCTGACGGGCCGGTGACACTCGTACCGGTCCCGTCGAGCCGGTCCGCGGTGCGTCAGCGGGGGTACGACTCCGTGCACCTGCTGGCCGACGCCGCCGCCCGCTCGCTCTCGCGGGACGGCCGCAGGGTGCTCGTGGTCTCCGCGCTGACGCACGTACGGCGCCTCGCCGACCAGGCCTCGCTCGACACGGCCGCCCGATGGGCGAACCTCCAGGGGGCCATGGCGGCAAGGCCCCTCGCGGGACCGGTGATCGTCGTCGACGACGTCTGCACCACCGGAGCGACGCTTGTCGAAGCCCACCGCGCCCTCATGGCGGTGGGGGTCATCGACTGCCAGGCGGCGACGATCAGCGCGACCGTTCTGCGGAGGGACCGGGGGACGCAAAGATCGGCCGGCCCGGCGACTGCCGGACCGGCCGATCCCTAGAGACAGCTTCCTAGACGGCGACGTCACCCTTCTCGCCGGTGCGGATGCGGACCACTTCTTCAACAGTCGTGACCCAGATCTTGCCGTCACCGACCTCACCCGTACGGGCTGAGTCGGCGATGACCGTGACGACCTCGTCGGCACCGGCGTCGGTCACGAGGATCTCGACCTTCACCTTCAGCACGAAGTCGATGGTGAACTCCTCGCCACGGTAGATCTCACTGTGGCCGTGCTGCCGGGCGTAGCCGGAGGACTCACTGACGGTCATCCCGCTGACGCCATGCAAGGCGAGGGCGAGCTGGACGTCGGCTAGCTTATGCGGCTGGACGATGGCTGTGACGAGCTTCATGCGTTGACCTCCTCCGGCTTGGAAGCCGGGATCACGAGACGCTGGTTGACACGGTAGGCGGTGTAACGAACGCTCGAGAGGTCGTAGGCGACCTCAGCGTGCTCCTCGAGGTCGATGCCGTCGAGCTCCGCCTGGGGAGCGACACGGATCTTCATGACCGCCTTGAGGAAGAAGCCGATGAGCAGCGTGACGATGGCCGAGTAGACGAGGACGGAGAAGGCACCGATCGCCTGCTTGCCGAGCTGTGAGGCGTCACCGCCGTAGAACAGGCCCTTGACGATCGTGACCGTTCCGTCTGCCGCGGTGAAGTGGGTTCCGGGGGCGTCGCCGCTGGCCAGGAAGCCGATGAGGAGGGTGCCCGTGAGGCCACCGACCATGTGGACGCCGACGACATCGAGCGAGTCGTCGTAGCCGAACTTGAACTTCAGGCCGACTGCCAGTGCGCACAGGACGCCTGCAACGACACCGACGATGATGGCCCCGACCGGGGTCACCGACGAACAGGCGGGCGTGATGGCGACCAGTCCCGCGACGACGCCCGAGGCGGCGCCCAGCGAGGTGAAGTGGCCGTCACGGATGCGCTCTGTACCGAGCCACGCGAGCATGGCTGCGGAGGTCGCGACCAGCGTGGTGACCCACGCGTGGGACGCGAGGCCGTTGGCGCCGAGTGCGGAGCCGGCGTTGAAGCCGAACCAGCCAAACCACAGGATTCCAGCGCCGAGCATGACGAGCGTCATGTTGTGGGGACGCATGGGCTTGGAGCCGAAGCCGATACGGGGCTTGAGGACGATGGCCATCATCAGGGCGGCGATACCGGCGTTGATGTGAATGGCCGTTCCACCGGCGAAGTCGATGACGCCGATCTTGTTGGCGATCCATCCACCCTTGGCGGCGGCGAAGCCGTCGAAGGCGAAGACCCAGTGGGCGGCCGGGAAGTAGACCAGCGTCCCCCACAGGATGGTGAACAGGATCCAGGCCGGGAACGTCATGCGATCAGCGACGGCGCCGGAGACCAGCGCGACGGCGATGATGGCGAAGCCCGCCTGGAATGCGACGAACGCCATGGCCGGGAGAGTCCCGGCAGTCGCGTCGCCCATCGCCCCTTGGAGACCGAGCAGCGGGATCGGGTTGCCGATGATTCCGGCACCGCCGACCGAGTCCCCGAAGGACATCCCGTAGCCGTACAAGGCCCACATGACGCCGACGGTGCCCATCGTGACGAAGCTCATCATGATCATGTTGAGCGTGCTGTTGGCGCGGACCATGCCGCCGTAGAACATGGCGAGACCGGG
>Ga0182021_10001633_pt1 | contig 25978 bp, 22 predicted proteins | sample 612E3MmetaG_FD_120493 | JGI IMG/M metagenome (GOLD analysis project Ga0182021, IMG submission 120493) | Permafrost microbial communities from Stordalen Mire, Sweden - 612E3M metaG (Illumina Assembly) | ecosystem: Environmental > Terrestrial > Soil > Wetlands > Permafrost | place: Sweden... | reverse complement strand
GATTGCGGCCATGCGCACATCGCCTTCTTCTTGCGCCTGGGCGCGCAGCTGATCTTCTTTGCCCGCCGCGAGCTTAGCCAAAAAAGCCAAAGCATCATCAGCACTGGGCATTTCCTCAGGAACTTCTGGCCCAGCAACAGGTTCAACCATGCCAAATGATACAGCAGGCGTTGGCTCGACTGCGGCAGGTGCTGGCGCTTCGGGTTCTGCCGAAACTTCTTCTCCCTTACCTTCATGATCTGCGAAAATAGCTGCGCCAGCTAAGCCGGCTACGCCCGCGGCAACTTTACCCGCGCCTGTGTCAAAGGATTTACCAAGATCAAACGAGGGCGGCTCGGGTTCAGTGGCAGCTTCACCGCTGGAAGCGCGCAGCTGCGCCAACCAATCGGGTTCTTCACTAGCCGGCGTTTCTACCAGTGGAGGCGCAGAGGGTTGAAGCTGCGCCAACCAATCGGGCAACTGAGTATCCTCAGAGACGGGAATCGTTTCAGGCGCGGTGAGTGTGCCGGTACTGCCGAGTTGATTGATCCAGTCAGGAACTTCTTCCTCGGCTGGCTTAGCGGCGGGCTCTTCGGGCGCAGCTTCCTCACGTTCAGTGACGGCTTGGGCCGCAGCGCCAGCCACAGCGGCACCAGTCAGGGCCGCCAGCCAATCGGGCGTCTGAGTATCCTCAGAGACTGGCATCGTTTCAGGCGTGGGCGGCGTTTCGCGTAATTGCGCCAGCCAATCGGGCTGCTCCTCTTCAACGACGGGAGGAATCGTTTCAGGCGCGGTGAGCGTGCCGGTACTGCCGAGTTGATTGATCCAGTCAGGAACTTCTTCCTCTGTTGGCTTAGCGGCGGGCTCTTCGGGCGTAGCTTTCTCACGCTCAGTGAGGGCCTGGGCCTCAGCGCCGGCCACAGCGGCACCGGTCAGGGTCGCCAGCCAGTCGGGCACATCTGCTTCCGCGGCACCCGGTTCGGCGGTGAGACCTTGCAGCCAAGCTGGGATTTCCGTCGCCACATCCGGCATGTGCAGGCCCGCGGACAAACGCGGTGCATGCTCAACTTCAGACTCCGGCGACAGTGGTGGTTCGAGATCAGAAATGCCGCGCAACCATTCGGGGACTTCTTCCGTTTGCTCGACCAGCTCTGGAGCTTCAAGCATATCCGACACGGTCTGCAGATCAAGACGATCCACCAGCACCGGCTGTTGCACTAACGGCCCCTGCCCGCCAAAGAAACTCACCGCAAATACATTTTCAGGATCGACGGCCTGCGCGCGTTGGAAAGGTTCTTCGCTTTCGCCATTCGCGCCGCTGTCACGCAGAATCGCGCCCATAATCAAGTTGGCTTTCAAGCAATAGGGCAGCGCATTAAGAACCTTCTGCGTCAGTTCCGAGGCGTCCACCCGTTGATCATCACGCCACAGGACTTCCGCCATCTCAACTTGCAAGTCGACCCGATCGGGTTGCTCGCGCAGCAATTCGCGCAGATCGGCAATCGCCTCGGCATTGAGATCGCCGTGGGCGTACATGCGCGCCAACGCATCGCGGGTCAAGGGAATTCGCTCGGGTGGCTCGCCATCGCGCCGCGCATACAAGCGACGCAGCTCGCCCTGGATCAAGGCATTGCTCGGCGCGATGTCAAAGGCGCGTTCCATGTGCCAGATCGCGGGGTCCAACTCGTTGTTGCGATCATGCACGATGCTTAATCCAACACGAGCCACAAAGTCTTCCGGATCGACGCTGAGCACGCGCTGGAAGACATCTTGCGCAGCCCGATCGTCCTCCCGCTCCAACAAGGCTTTGCCCATCAACCGATAAACCTCGACGGCCTTGGGATACTGCAGCAGGATGTGACGGCTATGCTGCAGGGCCGCCTCGATGGAGTCGTGGTCGATCAGATTGTCAATTTCATTAAGATAATCGCGGAGCGCTACTTCTGCCATATCGCCTCGCCTAGTGAGTGAAGTAAAGTCATTATGCTATGGTTCAATGTTTTGTGCAAGTGAATTGATAGTACTACGTACTGCGCGCCGCCGGATCACAACGCGGGAAGACCATGCACAGCGCGCAATTGATCGAGATACTCTTCGTCGAACGGTTTTTCGGTGTAGCGGCCAGCCCCGATCGGATCGGCGACAACCTCATCGCCCAGCAGCGCTGCAAACGAGGCGACCACGCCGTAAGCTAAGCCGTCCAGGCCGTAACCACCTTCCAAAGTCATGACTAATCTACCGTTGCAAAGTTCATCGGACAGTTTCACCAGCGTCCGTGTCAATGCAAAAAACCCCAGTGTGGTGACCAGCATGGATCCAAGGCGATCTGTCCAACTGGGATCGTAACCGGCGCTGACCAGGATCAGCTGCGGTTGAAAGCGCCGCGCGATCGGGATGAGCAGATCATCAAACATGCGTTGCAGCGCGCCATCGCCCCAACCGGGCAGCATCGGCACATTGACACTGTAACCTACGCCCTCGTCTGCGCCGACTTCATCCCAATAACCGGTGCCGGGATAGATGCCCCACTGATGCGTGGAGAAAAACAGCACGCTGGGATCACGATAGAAGATCGCGTTGGTGCCATTGCCATGATGCACATCGAAGTCGACGATCAAGACGCGGTCGAGGTTAAATTCAGTACGCGCCACAGCAGCCGCGACGGCAATGTTATTGAACAAACAAAAACCTTCACCATGATCGGCAAAGGCATGATGCCCTGGTGGGCGGACTAAGGCAAAGGTGTTCTTGACCTCACCGCGCAGCACTGCTTCAACACCAGACACGGCAGCGCCAGCAGCTAAGAGGGCCGCCTCATACGATCGGGGTGCAACGTAGGTCTCATCACCGCGACCAGCCAATCCACCGCCGCCGCGCTCGGCGACCGATCGGACTCTTTCGATGTGGCGCATCTGATGCACACGCGACAACTGCTCGATCGAAACCGGCTCCGGCGTTAGCGCGACCAGCCGATCGCGCATACCGGTCTCGTCGAGCGCGTCATTGATCGCTGTGAGGCGTTCCGGTCCTTCCACATGGTTGGGCTGGACGTGCTGCAAATACAGCGGGTCAAAGAGGTAACCTGTCGCCATGCTATTATTTTACTTGACGCACAGTGTCAGAGTCAAGCGCAAGAAAAGACCCGCCGAGCATTGAGTGAATACCCGGCGGGTCTTCGACTAAACAACCACCCCAGACAAGACTTACTTCGCGGCCTTCAACACCGCCATCTTGCGCTTGGAGGTACGCAGTGCCCACACTGATCCGGCGAGGAGTATTACGGCCAGAATCACAATAACGATGGGATTGCCCAGACGCAGACTCACGATAAGCGGAGCGGCAATCAAGCTGACGAGATTCGCCACTTTGATCATCGGGTTGAGCGCCGGACCTGCAGTATCCTTCAACGGATCGCCGACGGTATCACCTACCACACCCGCCTTGTGTCGCTCAGAACCCTTGCCCGTGTTCTTCGCCAGATTACGCGGTTCGTCTTCGATGGCCTTCTTAGCGTTATCCCAGGCGCCGCCGGTGTTCGCCATAAACACGGCGAGCAATTGTCCAGACAGGATGATGCCCGCCAAGAAACCACCCAGCGCCTCGACGCCCAGCACGATGCCGACGAGCAGCGGCACCAACACGGCGATCGTCGCCAGCGGAACGAGTTCCTTCTGCGCCGCACCGGTCGAGATATCCACTACCCGCGCATAGTCCGGCTTAGTCGTGCCTTCCATGATGCCCGGAAGGCGGAACTGCCGGCGCACTTCTTCGACGATCATGGCGGCCGCACGGCTGACGGCGCGAATCGACAGCGAGCTAAACAACCAAGGCAGAGCGCCGCCCAACAGCAAACCAATAAACACCGACACTTCTGAAACACGAATCGATGTCAGCGGCGCCAGACCCAACTGCTGCTGGACGTGACCCACATCGGTGATGTACGAAGCGAACAAACTGACCGCGGCAATGACGGCAGAGGCAATGGCCACACCCTTGGTGATGGCCTTGGTCGTGTTGCCCACCGCGTCGAGGTCAGCCATGATCTGGCGCGCTTTCACCGTCTCGGTATCTTCCATATCGTGCCAGGCCATCTCGCCGATGCCGTTAGCATTGTCCGAGATGGGGCCGTAGGAGTCCATGGCGACGTTGTTTCCGGTGTGGCTGAGCATACCAATGCCGATCATCGCCACCGCGTAGAGCACGTAAGTTGGTGATGACTCATTACCGTACAGCAGCGTCGCGAGCACGAAGGCAATGGCGATGACTAACAGCGCCCACACACTCGACTCCATGCCGACGGAGAGGCCGGAGAGAATCGTCGTCGCCGGGCCGGTTTCGGTCGATTCCACGATCTCTTTCACGGGCGGCTTCTTCGTCGAAGTGAAGTACGAGGTCAGTGGATTATAAGCAACGGCCAGGCCGACACCAATCGCAGTGAGCGCGCTCAGTCGCCAATCGTGCGCGTAAGCGAGTGCCAACAAAAACGAGCAGAAGATCGTGAAAACACTGGATACCTCATACGAGCGGAACATCGATTCTTCGGCATCGTGCGAGCGCAGGAATTTGATCGGGAAATGCTCCCAGATCGGCACGGTGAACGTGCCTAGGATCGAACTGATCACGCCAATCGCCCGGATGATCAACGGATAGACGATCCACTTCAGGCTGTGGGTCGGATCGGCCTGCACCAATGCCAGGCCGAGGATCAAGCCGGACACGATTGTGACTTCGTAGCTCTCGAAAATATCTGCCGCCATACCGGCGCAGTCGCCGACATTGTCACCCACGAGGTCGGCAATCACGGCCGCATTGCGCGGGTCATCTTCGGGGATGTCCTTCTCTACTTTGCCGACGAGGTCGGCGCCGACATCGGCCGCTTTAGTGTAGATGCCACCGCCCACGCGCATGAACAATGCCAGCAGCGTACCGCCGAAGCCGAAGCCCAGCAGCACATCAGGCGCGGCCGTACCAAAAATGATGAAGATCGAGGTGCCGCCCAACAGGCCGAGGCCGTCGGTGAGCATACCGGTGATCGTGCCGGAATAGTACGCAATCGACAGCGCTTCATTAAAGCCGCGCCGCGAAGCCGAAGCCACGCGCACATTGGCTTGAATCGCCATACGCATGCCGAGTTGCCCCACCGCCAAGGAAAACGACGCCCCCATGATAAACGCAATCGCGCGCCCGATCGCGATGATAATCTGCGCGTTGGCACCAAACTCGTTGGTTGCTTCCTGGGTGGGCTGAACGATGTAAACGCTCAGGAACATCGCGATGGTAAGAACCACAATCAGGGGTAGGATCGTCCGCAATTGGCGGCCCAGATAGCTATCGGCCCCGACGCGGATCGCGTTCCATATTTCCTGCATCTTAGCGGTGCCCTTATCTTTCTTGAGCACAATGCCCCGCAGGAGCCAGGCATACAACAAACTAATGAACGCTGCTACCAATACGCCGACAATGGCAATTTGCTCAAAGTCATTGAGGCCATGTCTGGCCAGTCCTAAAAGATTCACACTGCCTCCTTAACGAAACTGGAATTTTGTGATCAGACGACCCTGAACAAGCGGTAGCTGAAAGTGACTGAGGGTTGTATAGAGGATCAATTTTTTCACCTGAAGTTGGGAGGAATGACAGCACACTTCAACAAAAGCACCCGGTACATTGTAGATGAAATGATTATTTGGTCAAGTACCACTTCTCACTATCAATATAGTGGCAAATTGCATGTAGAGACTAATGTTTACCACAAGATCGGAAGACAAGCAACCCTTTTCCAAAAATCTTCCCGCAGCGTGAGACTTTCCTTCACCGCTCCGGTATAAATCGCGTCGAAAGAGAAATTGTAGCAACAACTCGCGCATCGATCACTCTCCAATCCTGGGAGTCAAGGAATAAGGCCGAAACCATTGGCTCCCGACGGTGTTAAGAAAATGACCGACTAACTTATGGGGAACTATGAGGCGGACACACTACATCAACTGATATATGTCACCTCCTGGCAACGAATTGGTGCAAGAAAGAGTACAAATTGTTGACAAAATAAACAATTTAGAACTTTCTCATGCAGTCCTTATATTAGCGCTTGACAATGGATCGTTAAATGTTGTACTATGTATTCAGCGCAGTTTATGACCAAACAGCGGCCTGCGCCTAAGACCTAAGAGCACGATGTGCCAGCATAGGGAGCGCACATAGGTGCTCTTTATTTCTGTAATTTCACGCCCCTAACCGGGATTAGTATACAACGGGTGAGCAATTTGGCAACTACTACTAAGAAAAAAGTAACACAGCCGGCTGTCCAAGAGAAAGTGCTCAAACAGCCGAAGGAACAGAAGGACGCGATCGCTAAAGAAGCCTTGATCGTGGAAGACACCATCCTCAGCACAGCTGAAGAGCAGTTGTTGGCAATCGGCCGGGAACGCGGTTACGTCACGTATGACGAAATCTTAGAGTTATTTCCTGAGGCTGAAACCAATATCGATCAGCTGGATGAGATTTTTGCCACGCTGACAGAGCACGGTATCGAGATCGGTGAAGCGCCGGAAGAAGAGGGCCCGGAAGAAGATGAGATCACCGACGAGCTGGACGATGGCACGGTGGCCGCCATCGAAACGGATGATACCGTCGGTCTCTATCTAAAGGAGATCGGGCGCATTCCGCTGCTGATCGCCGAAGAAGAAGTAGCCCTCGCCAAGCGCATCGAGCGCGGCAAGCACGCGATGAAGCGCCTGCAAAAAGACGGCCTGAACCCCAAGAAACGCCAGGACTTGGAAGAAGTGATGGTGGACGCCAAGGCCGCGCGCGAACATTTGATTACGGCCAACAGCCGGCTCGTCATCAGCGTCGCCAAGAAATACATCGGACGCGGCGTTCCGTTCCTCGATCTAATCCAGGAGGGCAACATCGGCCTGATCCGGGCGGCACGCAAATTCGATTACCATCGCGGCCACAAATTCAGCACCTATGCAACGTGGTGGATTCGCCAAGCGGTGACACGCGCTATCGCCGATCAGGGCCGCACCATTCGCGTGCCGGTTCACATGGGCGATCAGATCAACAAACTAATTCGGGTCAGTCATTCGCTGACTCAAGAGCTGGGCCGCGAACCCAATCCAGAAGAACTGGCAAACGCCATGCAGGTGCCGGTTAAAAAAGCCGAGCAAATGATTCAGGTCGCCCGGCGGCCCATTTCGCTGGAAACACCGACGGATGAAGACGAGGATTCGGTGCTGGGCGACTTCATCATGGATGAAGATTCGATCGCACCCATTGACGCCGTGACCAACAACATGCTGCGCGAGCAAATCACCGAAATCCTCAACAGTTTACCGCCGCGCGAGGTACGCATTCTCCAATTGCGCTACGGCCTGGTGGACGGTCAATCTTACACCCTGGAAGAAGTCGGCAAGAAGTTAGGCGTCACGCGCGAACGCGTCCGCCAAATTGAGGCACAGGCTCTCTCACGGTTGCGCCATCCCACCCACGCGCGCAAGCTGCGCGATTACTTGAGAGAATAGCACACTGCCCCATCAAAATCGATGGGGCAGTGTCATATGATTCATCCGGATCAGGGCAGTCTGTCGTAAGAATCCGTCAAAGAACAACTCCGCAGATTGCTCCAGGCTGGATGGTCACATCCGGCCCCCATCGCCGGATTTGCAATCCGGCGGGAGCGTCGAAAGTGCGGACTTATTTCTTGGCAAGCCCTAAGTATCAATATGCCAGCGAGCACTTATCTCCAACTGGAACAGCGCTTCATCGATTGGGCACGGACGCAATCCGCCATCCAAGCCGTCATTGTTGTTGGCTCGCGCGCCCGATTGGATCACCCGGCCGATGAATGGTCTGATCTCGATCTGGTGGTCTTCACTCAGGATGCCTCATCGTATTTGAACGACGCCGCGTGGCTGGAGACGTTCGGTCACGTACGTGCAGTCGTATCGAATTCGTTTGGCAAAAACGATCGGGAGCAGCTTCGATCCATCTTGCGAGGAAACGCTTGACTTCAAATACTTGGCTGCTTTACGGTGCAAACGGCTATACCGGCGAACTCATCGCCCGGGAAGCCATACAGCGCGGTCTACGCCCCATACTCGCAGGACGCAATCGTGAATCTGTCATGGCTCTGGCTGCTTCGCTCGGATTGGAGTCGCGCATCTTCGGGCTGGATGATCCGAAGGCGATCGAAGCCGGACTCAGTGGCTGTGCCGTGGCGCTGCACTGCGCCGGTCCCTTCTCGCGCACCTCCAAACCGATGATCGAGGCCTGCCTCCACACGCACACCCACTACCTGGACATCACGGGCGAGATTGCGGTGTTTGAAATGGCCGCCACCTATGACGCTGTGGCGAAACTGGCGGACATCATGTTATTGCCCGGCGTCGGCTTTGATGTCGTGCCCACCGATTGCCTGGCGGCACATCTAAAATCGCAGTTGCCTGCGGCCACATACTTGACTCTGGCGTTTCGCGGGCTGGGACGCACCTCACGCGGCACAACGCTGACCGCGCTGGAAAGCATCGTTACGGGCGGCATGATTCGACGCGAGGGAAGACTGCTGCCCGTGCCCAGCGGTTGGAAAACACGCCGTATCGATTTTGGAAATGGCCGCGGCCCGATCAAAACCATCACGATCCCCTGGGGAGACGTCTCGACCGCGTACCACAGCACCGGCATTCCCAACATCGAAGTGTACATGGCCCTCAAGCCGAAACTGATCTTCCTGCTTAAAGTTGGCCGCTACCTCAGCCGGTTGATCAAGTCAGCACCCGTGCAAAGATTCCTGGCGACACAGATCAACGCGCTGCCGCCCGGCCCCACCGCCGAACAGCGCGCGCGCAGCACCAGTTACGTGTGGGGTGAAGTGCGCGCTGACGCCGGTCAAGCCGTCACCGCTCGATTCAAAGCACCAGATGGTTACACCTTAACCGTGCTCACAGCGCTGGCCATTGTAGAAAAAGCGTTGGGCGGCCACGCGCCGATCGGGTTTCAGACGCCCGCTAAAGCTTACGGCCCGCAGCTCATCTTTGATAGGCAAGACGTGACCTGGCTTCCATAGCCTGACGGCTCAATATTCGCCTCAATAATCCACCCTTGGGTGGATTACATCTTCAGCGGACTGTGGCATACTCCGTTTGTCAAAAAAATTCTGTCCCATTGCAGGCTTCTGCAAATTGATTTATACTCAGCCCCGATTTAGCCAAGGGAGAGGCTGAAGAAATCATAAATTAAGGAGTTCATTATGCCCCTGGAAAAACGCAACATCTACCGCATGCCGTGGTCGAAGAACGACAACCCCATCGGTTGGCTAGAAGTCACCGATATCTGCAACCTGAAGTGCCTGGGCTGTTATCGGCAGAAACTGACCGGCCACAAGACGCTGGAAGCGATCAAGGAGGAGATTCTTTTCCTGAAGAAGTGGCGCAACGTCGACAACCTCTCCATTGCGGGCGGCGAGCCGCTGATGTATCCGGAGATCATGGACGTGGTGGCCTTCGCCAAGCAGCAGGGCATCAAGCCCATCATGCTGACCAACGGCCTCAAGTTGGATCGTGAAACCGTCGTGGAACTGAAGAAGGCAGGACTGGCGGGCTTCACCATCCACATCGACAGCAATCAGGGACGGCCACAGTGGCGCGAAAAAACCGAAGTGGAAACCAACGAACTGCGCCAGCACTTCGCCGACATGATTTACGATGTCGGCGACTTATACGTGATCTTCAACAGCACCGTGTATCCGTCCACCGTGCAGTACATTCCCGAAATGGTGAAGTGGGCGCAGAAGAATATCGATCGCGTGCACGGCCTGGTCTTCATCTGCTTCCGCACCGCGCCGTTGGACGAAGAGATCACCTATCAAAAAGGTGACGAAATCGTCGATGCGCGCCATCTGGGTTACGCCAGCGAGGTCACGCCCGATCACAACATCACGTCCTACGAAGTATACGATCTGATCAAAGCCAACGTGCCGGAGTATGACGCCTCCGGTTATCTGGGCGGCACCTGGAAGGTCGATACGATCAAGTGGCTGGCGGGTGCGCAGATTGGCACGACCAAGCGCATCTTTGGCTCGATCGGCCCCAAGACGATGGAGATCGCGCAGGCGGGACATCACTGGTTCACCGGGCGCTATCTGGCCTATCTGGGCGAGTCGAAGGTGGGGCGCAAGATCTTCCTGACCTCGTTCTTCGACAAGACCGTGCGCGCCGCACACAAGGCTTACTGGGGAAACTTGCTGCGCCATCCGTTGCAAGTGTTCGATCCGGTGTACGTGCAGAGCATCGGCATCATTCAAGCGCCGGACATCATGGCCGACGGCACCGCCGATATGTGCGACAGCTGCCCAGACATGACCTACTACAATGGCGAGTTGGTCAACTCGTGCCGCATGGACGAGTATCGCCTGTTCGGCGGCTTCGTCACCGTGGTCAAGCACGACGAAGAGGAAGTTCCCGTCCGCTAGACGACCTTCAGAAATAAATCAAGAGCCGGATTTCTTTGAGAGAAATCCGGCTCTTTGTTGTACGGCTCTTCCAGGTTGAGTTGACTTATGAAATGATTGTGAATATACTAACAGCGTCGTTGCGCAAGCGACTATCAATCGTTACCTTAAATTCCAAATTCTGTCACTAGCCGATTCGCTTGGCTTAGTTCAACTCTGGATTATGCGGCGGCTTTCAGCTGCTCCCTTTCGGGCCTGTGGTTTGATCCGCGCCGCATCAATCCTTAATTCGTTATGCCGCACTCTGACTAACAGAGTGTGCCCATAAATATAAACGGTCGGAGGGAAAGATGGAATAAATAGAATGGAAAAGACTCTCTACAATCCTATCCTAGTGATAGTTGTGATATGTTTCTACTTATTTTACACAATGATAGGACATTTAACCATGAGCAGATGGCTATTGGGACTCCTCGTCGCAATATTGTTAGTGCTTTTTGGTATAGAATTCCCATACTTGATAGGTATTATTAGCACCAAATTTGTTGATATGCACTGGTGCGATATTGCGGGAAATGCCTGTAATGCCGCAAGTGCTGGCGTATTGATAGTGTCAACAATCGTGATAATAGGGCTGTTCATTATTATCGCGGTTGGTTTAGAGAAAAGATGGAGCAAGACACATGGCCTTGAAATCTTCTATGACAACAATAACCGTAGATGCCATCACTTTAACGAAAAGAGTGTCGAAGGAAAAGATGCCTATTTCACTTGCCCAATAATTACCAACAAATCGAAAATACCAGCAGAGAATTGCAATGGACGGCTGGCGATCATTAAAGACCGTAATGGCGTTAAGTGTTTAGATTGGTTCAGTTCTGATCTGGGTTGGGATAGACAGACGAAAGTTGCACCAGTTAGATTAGATTCCAATGGAGGAAATAAACCGCTAGATGTTGGCTGGGTAAACAAAGGAGAAGATATATTCAAAATACGAACCGATCAATCCACGCAAGGTGTTATCACACACAGGCCGCGCGGGACATATTATTTCTTAATAGTCGTGAGCGCCGATGGAGTTAATAACACGGCCAGACAATGGTTCAGGGTTGATTGGTATGGAGATTTCAGCGACTTCAAGATGAAGCAAGTTAGAGGGATACAAATCTCCATTCCGTTCTTGCGCCATAGACTAGATCGCGCCCATCAAATCATTGAGGAAAATAAGGTCAAACACTCCCTACCGCCAGCTTCCGCATAAAATCAAAAGGAGAATCATGTCCGAAATAAGAGTCCCCCAAGCGTTTGTAGCAGACTTTGAGATCGTGTTATCTCTTGGAAAGGATAAATTAGCCAAACTGCAAAACCTTCTAGGGTCATCTGAAATTGGACTGTCGCCAGAAAAGATAGCAGAAAAATTCCATGAAACTGTTGGTGTTACACAACGAGAACTCGAAATAGTGGTATCGGTTATATACAGCGTAAACCGCGTAAAAATATCATCTGGACATGATACTGACAATGTGGCTGATGACTTTGCTAACGCCCTGATTAAAACCGGAGGGAAAAATCTATCGCGGGAGAAATGTAAGGAATATCTATTAGAGGTTCTGAAATTCAATGATGTTGTATTCCTAACTGTAGCAATGGCAGAATCAGTTAGCGATCGTGAAAGGTTGTTGCAGGGCGTCGATATTCTAACAGATGTCCGACCTATTTTTCGGAATGGGGGGCTTAGCGGCCTGACTGTAATTCACACGCTTAAGATGGTAGTGAGGGACAGTAGTGGAAAATCAGAAATCTATTTAGCGATAGATAAAAGCGATATGGATAGATTAGAGAAACTGATCCAGCGGGCGAGAGAAAATGAATCGCTGTTGAAGTCTAATATCACCGGAACATTCGTTGAACTGTCGCAGTAGGTGATGAAATGAAACCAAATAATCTACAAAATGTTCCAGTGTATTCCAGAGAAGACATACCGAAATCTATTTTGCACGAGGCTGATAGTTCCAGATCGGTTGTAGTACAGCCCCTTGGATGGTGGAAAGATACAGAACTTGTCATGCCCATAGAAAAAGGAGAAGAGGAAATGTTGAATACCGAGTCAGAATATGTGAAACTACAATTGCCCCCGGATTTTGTTTCTCTGCTGAAGAAACTTGGTAAGAGTTCAAATGCTAATGAAAGCGATATTGTCAGGAAGGGGTTGATATTTGTGGGATTAGCAGACAAAGTTAAACAGCAGGGTCTTAAATTGGCCGTAGTCGATGACGATGGGAACTTGGTAGCGAATCTGGAAGGTTATTAGATTACGGGGAGGTTACAAACAATGGCCCCTATCCCATCTTTTGATTTTGTTGCAACGAACCAAAACCTAAAATTACTTGAAAGCGCAAACTATAAGCGTCCTCTAACACAGGATGAGCGAAAGACGAAAAATAAAATTGCCGAGTGGAGTGCCAAAGGTGAGCTAATCAAAGATATGGCGATGTTGGTATCAAAAATTGTCCTTATCGGAGTTGTTGTCTGTATTTGTGTATTTCTAATTACTAATCCTTCTGCATCAGTTGACGACAAGAAATGGGCAACAACAATTATAGGTACGATAATCGGATATCTCATTGGGAAAGAGCAGAAGCCATAGTCACTACTCCTGCTCCACAGGAACGGCATAACAACGGGTTGCATCCGACCACTATCCTTGCCGCCAATTTCGGTCGGTTGCCCAGACAGGTGTCATTTTAGAGATGTGTCGTTGCTAACCCGTGGCGGCTGAACCCGACCGTTGGGCCGCTCATCCACGCCGAAAGGATCCACTCTCCAATATGACAGTCATCTCAACCGTAATCACCCAGTTCTGCACCGCCCATGCCTCGGACTCCATGGTGACACGTGGCAAAAACGAGAAGGATTATCACATACTCGATCTCAAATCAACCAAGATCGTGTGCGTTAGACGCTGGTCAGGTGCAATGACCTATTTCGGTTTAGCAGTCTGCGACGATCTGAAAACGGGAAACCGCCTGTGGTCTACGCTCGAATGGCTGCGTAGTCAGGCTAACAATGCAACGCAGTTCAATGCGCCTGAAGAATTCGCGCGTGACCTAGCGACCAAACTAGATCACAAGATCAATTCATTACCTATCACTGACGAGAAAGAAAAAGGCATCGGCATACACTTTACCGCCTATGAGGACGTTGATGGCATCCCTATTCCAGAATTTTTCCACATCACCAACTTCGCCAATGTCGAGTATAAGCAACTTTTGCCAGAAGGTGTTCGAGTGACTCGTGAGACCTACAACAATCTCACCAATGACGGCGATTCGCCACGCTCAAGACACGGTGAGCCGGAATATCGGAGAGAAGTTCGCAAACGCCTATCTTCTGGCGGAATGCTCATTTTTAACAATGGCGACACGGACATGTTCAACATCGCATCTGATGCCATACGTGGAATCATGAACGAAGCGAAGAAACGCAATATCCTTCAACCTAGAAATGATCCAAAGGCCCATCGTGAGCTAGCAATGTGGCCAATCGAGTTAGTCGCCAAAGTACAGAAGAACTTCATTAAATCCGGCTACCAGAAAGTAGGAGGTGACTTGCACAACTTGTCCATCACCCCTATTGGCGAATATGCATCAGAGACCGGTGATGACAGATGCTAGAACGTGTCTTGAATCCGTGGGGCGGCCCAACACGGCGTGCAGCCGAGGCCGTTAGAAGGCGTAGGTGTTCCGTTAATTAAAGGACAAAACAGAAAGGAAGAATGAGGAAATGTTCGAGCAAATGATCAATAAGACTGGACGAGACATTGATGTTCGTATTAGGTCGCTGGAGTTTGCGGGTCTATTCAACAGTAAGAAGACCAGTCAAGAAGAACTCCTTGCTAAGGCTGAGGATATTTACCAATGGGTGATGAAAAACGCTAACTCGGAAGATCAATCCCAGTAAGGCTAACCTTAAGCGATGCGGCGATCCTTTTTATGGCGGCATTTTGGGCGAGTTGCGTTTGCCGTATTGATTGTGGGGAGTTTACATCGGCAACACCGACATTTAGTTTACATGACGAGCATCGCACGACAACCTGTCGATCGTAATCGTCATTGACACTTACGCGCTCCAACTCAAAAGTGTTATTACCGCATCTGGAACACATAATAGTACCCATGATTGTTGCCTCCTATCGGAATAGATGTTATCTTAGCATATCTGACATGAAAGACAACACAACCTCTGACGGGAGAGATGAAGATGAGATAAAGACAGGATAGAGATAGATGTTGAAAGATAGGTACAGTTTTCAATTTGTGATCGTTCCGCGTTTTACGCATCCTCATAGTACAATAGCGGCATGTCGAAAAATCTCAAGTTTGCCATCGCCTCTCTTATCGGTGGGGTTATTGGCGCTGTGCTTATGCAGCCAATCGCCCCTCTTGTGGGTAAGGCTATGATTGAATTAGGATGGTGTACTGACCCCAGTAAAATTTCACTGTGCCAGATTGGTTATCTGTTTAGTGGACTTGGGGTTGTATTAGCGTCTGCCACTGTTGCGCTTGTCGCCTATTTGCTGAAAATACCTCAGAGAATCTGGTCGAGAATTGTTAGTGGCGTTTCATATATCAGAACCCCCAAGAGAAACAATCTAAAACTTGCATGTAATCCTATCAGCGAAGGATTGGTCACATTAAAGATACACAACAGAGAATGGCGCTATTGGCTATCGACTATCTGCGCCACTATCGAGTATTCTGAGCCAGCAGGCCGCGATACGTTCGCCGTTCAATCTGGGGCGTTGAAGTGGTGCGGAAATTTCGGATACTCACAAAGAGAGATTAGTGCATTGTGCGATGCTGATGTTGAGTTCATCAGGATAAATCCATCATCAAACAAGTTCTCTATCTCTTACGGATTCACAAATAGCGACAGGACTGTTGATCTGGAATTCGGTGTTGGCGAGCACCACTTCACCGTGCATGTAAGAGGAAGCGTGCATGATCGGATTTTCCGAAAAAGTCGAAGGTTTGCGAGCCATTACGATGTTAAGGCCGTATACTCTGGCGGTGATAGAATCTCAGTCGAAGTAAAAAACGCAAATTTGTCTTACTCTGAAAACGCCTAACCGCTGTGGGCGCAATGTAATATAATACTCGAAACTGAATCGGGGGGCTTTGCGCTCCTCGTTTGCTTTCCGAGGAATACATGCTAAAGCGAGACCCCAAAGCGAAATTTGAACATCGAGAAGAGGCTATATTCGAGAAAAGGAAGCGCCTCGGTGGATTGTTTTACGACAATGTTCACGTTGGAGAAAGGAAGTATTGGATACTTCGTTCTGGCTATCATGGCATTTGCCAATTGGAGGACAAAGACTACCAAACCCTATTGGTGTTACAGAAATCCAGCCCAGTACTGCTTTGGAATGATCCATCGAACAAGCGACATTGGTGGATGTTTATGGATGAGTTCTATTGGGAAGATGATGGATACACCGAAAATGAAGTGAAAGCCTTGATACTGGACAGGGTAGAACAAAAAGAGAGGAAAATCAAACAGGCAGTCGAGCGACTTGACAAAGCCGAATCTGTTGAAAACAATCCACCTCTACCTCCACTTCTACCACTACCCGATCCTATTCCCAATCATGTTAAGCTACCGGCCCGACAAGAAGGCGTGCGTATCTGGAAGTGGAAGACTATTGAAGAGTGGAACAATGAAATATCACGAAATGGCATCGACAGCGCTGCTACTTCAAGGTGGTATAGATTTCGTGAGGATTTAGACAAGTATTACCTATTTCGGTTTAGGCCAATAATCGGGCCAGATCAGTATGGGGAACCGTATGATTATTTTGAAGTAAAAAACCTACTTGAAACTGAGGTAGCACTTTACCCTCAACTGCGGGCGTTGATAGATGCCAAAATAGCCATTCTGGAAGAAGCAGTAGCAAATTCGGACAAATACCCGCTTTGTATTCCATATATCTGGAGTCCCTCTGATGACGATACTAGATCGGCATGGTTCTTTAAGAAAGAAATATACGTGGTGGAGCATCCGTCTCGCAGCCGGAAGTACACCGATGATCAAATTCGTCAGTTAATTTTAGAGTTTGGCGGCGAAGAAACAAATCGCCGCGAAAGAATACCTGAGCATGTACGTGTTGAGGTATGGCGAAGAGATGGCGGAAAGTGCGTTAAATGTGGTAGTCGAGAGAAGTTAGAGTACGATCATATAGTTCCTGTCTCGCGGGGCGGTAGCAACACGGCGCGGAACATCGAATTACTGTGTGAGACTTGCAACCGGAAGAAAAGCAATCATATCGAGTAACATTCAACAACTAGGGATGTAAGGCAGAGTTACCAATGGATAATCAAATCAAGTCAAACCAGCTCGTGATTTGTGAATTCTGCGGTGTATCTGTGCGATATGACAGACTTTACCAGCACGTTTTGAAAGTTCACCAAAATAGACCACTAACAAAGCCTATTGTTGTCAGTTCTGTTGTGTTTCATCCTCACTCTAAAAAGCGGAGATCAAGATGGAGGACACCCCTTGCTGTAAAGTCCTTTGGCAAGCCTCCCGTTAAGCACGTTATTGCAGTGCCCGTAGATAAACTCAAGAAATGTCCGCACGGCGTACCAGAGATTCAAACATGTGCAATTTGTGAGCCTGATAAATGGCGCATGGAAAATGGATACTAAATTCCATTTTCCCTCCCATCATGGTGTCGGGATCGGGCTTACAGATGGTGTTATAGATAGGCTAATTGGCATAGCAATCAAAATAACCGCCACAAGAAGGAAAATCAGCGTCATCAGAATCATGATGGCTATAGATTTTCGGGTGTTGATTTTGACTTTTGCCGGTGTGCCTGCTCATAGCGTTTGGGCGTATAATCAAGACAACCAATGGGGAGTACTCATCACTGTCTATCGGCCCGACCCTAAGAGATGGATTGACTGGCGAACAAGGGGACCGAAAATGACGCCCTTTAGTCAATGTCCCGTGTGCGATGGAGAACTGGTTGAGAAAAACGTCGAGAAACTGCTGCGTGGTGGAATTCATACCGCCGTGTTGACGGTGCGGGCCGAGGTTTGCCTCAGCTGTGGCGAACGACTTTACACGCAAGAGACCGTCAGACGCTTTGAGCAAATTCGAGTCAAGTTAGAGAAGCAAGACGTAGCTGGCTTCCTACCGTTAGGGCAGTCTTTTCAAATCGCACCGGCGGCTTAACCCGTCGGCACAGTTGACGGCGCATGCTACCACGGCCATCACAAATCTCTCCGTTGAAACGAGACCATCGCCAACAGCAAAACCACCGCCGCATACGCGACCGCGTAAATCAAGATGCTCGCATCCGGTGCCCCCTGCCCCAACAGCATGTAGCGCAACGGATTGATCCCCTCGGCCATTTCGCTCAACGCCGCGCGCCACACCATCTCGCCCGGCATCACCAGCGAAACGAGATCGCCGATCTTAATCGCCGAGTTGCTGCCGATCAATGTGCCGAACGCGCCGATGAAGCCGCCGATAAAGGCCACGATAAACAGTCCAAAGCCCAGCACACCATTCGCCAGAGTGGACAGGCGTGTGCCGCCCAGAAAAGAAATGCTCAGAAACACCAGCGCTTCGAGCATCATCGCCCCCCAACCCAGCACGGCATTAGGCAGCATATAGCCCGTCACCGCCGCCGTAATCGCCACCGTGCCGCCCACCAACAACAGCGTGCACGCCCCCAGCAAAATCACAAAACCCAGCCACTTGCCCAATACGATCTGGCTGCGCCGCAGCGGCTTCACCGCCAGAGACTGAATCGTGCCGCTGCCGATCTCGCCCGCCAGCGTGTCGATCGGAATCAACACGGCCAACATCACGATCAGGAAATTCGCCGCATACAGCGCAAACGTCGCTAGAAAACTATAGGCCGTCTTCAGATCGAGTCCGTTACGCGACGCGGCCCGCGTGCCAAAGCGCGCAATCTCCGATTGAATGAAGCTCAGCCCTAACGCGTAGAGCAGCAAGAACAGCACGCTGAGGATGAGCAAGGCCCACAACACTTTGCGCCGCGCCGCTTCACGCAGCGTGAGTTTCAGCATCACCCCGATCGGCTTCATAGCCCACCATCCGTTCCGACGATTTGCAGGAACATCTCTTCCAGTGAAGCGTGATGCGGCGTCAACGCATACACATCCAGCCCCTGCCCGATCAACCAGCGTGCCAACTCAGGCAAGGCGGTTTGATTGGGCATCACCAGATGAATGCGATCGCTGTCCAGCTTCACGTCCGTGCCAAACCGACTGAGCATGCGCTGCAACTCCGCCCGATCGGCGGGAAGCGCCCCCACGCGAACCTCCACCTGCGTTATCCCTTGCTCGATCTCTTTCATCGAGATCGATTTGACGACCGTGCCCTGTTTGATGAACACCACCCGATCGCACGTGATTTCAACTTCGGACAGCAAGTGTGAGTTGAGGAACACCGTCGTGCCTTCGGCGCGCAGTTCGCGAATGATGTCGCGCACCAGAATCCGCCCGATCGGATCGAGGCCCGACGTAGGCTCATCCAAGAACACGACCGCCGGTCGATTCAACAACGCCTGCGCCAGGCCCACGCGCTGCAACATCCCTTTGGAATAGCCGCGCAGTTTCTTGCTAGCATGTTCTTCCAATCCGACGCGCTTCAACAGGGCAGGCACACGCTCGGTGCGATCGGCTTCGCTCATGCCGTACAACTGCGCGTGCAGCTGCAAAAACTCTGCGCCGTTTAACCAATCATGGAAGCGGAAATGCTCCGGCAGGAAGCCCACGCGCGATCGGGATTGCGGATCACCGATCGGTTTACCCAACAGCTGCGCATCACCGCTCGTCGGCTTCGCCAGGCCCAGCAGCATCTTGATCGATGTGGTCTTGCCCGCACCGTTCGGGCCGAGGAAACCGAATACCTCCCCCTGCCCTACCTGCAAATCCAGATCGGCGACGGCCACTTTGCGGCTGTACTCTTTGCGCAAATGCGCTGTTTCGATTGTGTACGGCGAAAAGTCCGCACGAGTTGTGCTCATAAATCTTCCGGCCTCCACGCGGCAATCATATCACAGCAAACAGCCGCCCCTGTCGAGCGGCTGTTTCATTAAACCTCAGTTGCTGGCCCGAAGGCAAGCACTCAAGTGTCTAGGCCGCGACCGGCTCCCCCTCCAAGTTCTCTGGCACTTCATTGCCCGCTTCGCGAATGGCGCGCGGCACATTGACGGTGAACAACAAGAGTAATCCACCGATGAACAACACGATCAGCGAGAAGAGCGCGGTACGCATGGAATGACTGACCTGGGATACAAAGCCAAAGAGGAATGGCCCAATCCAGGAGGTGCCTTTGTCGCTGATTTCGTAGAAGCTGAAAAACTCAGCCTCCTGCGCCCGTGGGATCATCTGCGAGTACAGCGAGCGGCTCAAGGCCTGGCTGCCTCCTAACACCAACGCGATCACCGCCGCCAGTACCCAGAACTCGGCGACGCTGGTCAGACTCAGCTTCGCCCAAATGCTCACCCCTGACCAGACGATCAACGTGATCACGATCGTGCGTTTCGCACCGAGCCGTTCGGCTAAACGCCCGAAGCCCAACGCGCCAAAGATACCCACGATCTGCACCATCAAGATCAACAAACTCAAGTCGCTGAGATTCATGTTCAATTCTTGTTGGCCAAAAGTTGCCGACACGACGATGACGGTTTGAATCCCGTCGTTATACAACAGGTAAGCCAAGAGATAACGCAGCGTCATGGGATATTGGCGAATGGTGCGCAAAGTGTGTCCGAGCTGCTTGAAGCCGATGGAGGCGAAGTTTTCACCAGCGGGCAGCTGATGACGCGCGCCGCGCTCGTGCAGCCGGCTGATCGAGATGTAACCGAACGCCAGCCACCACACGCCGGCTGACGCCAAATTGATACGCGCGGCCAAAGCCGCTTGTCCCGCTTTATCCATCACCATGTAGAAGATCAAGTTGATCAGCAGCAGCAGCCCATCGCCGGCGTAGCCCAGCGCCCAGCCGCGCGAAGAGACTTTGTCGCGCTGATCTTCTGAGGCAATCTCCGGCAGGAAAGCATTGTAGAAAACGATCGAGGCGCCAAAGGCTACGTTGGCAACGATGAAGAGTACGCCGCCCAAGACGAATGAATCGCCGGTAACGAAGAACAGCCCGATCGTGCTGATGGCGCCGACGGCTGCGAAGAACAACATCATGCGCCGCTTCAAGTTGGAATAATCGGCAATCGCGCCGAGGATGGGGAGAACGAAGACTTGCAACAACACCGAGAGCGAAATGCAGTAGGGGAAGAAAGATTCCGCGGCGATGGGAATCCCTAACAACGTGAAGGTATTACCCTTGCCCACTTGTGCTTCGATCAGACCGGTGAGGTAGGGGCCAAGAAACACGGTGATCACCGTGGTCGAGAAGGCCGAATTGGCCCAGTCGTACAGCATCCAGCCACGAACTTCACGCTTATCATTAATGAACGGGAGGGCCGTCATACTCATCTCCGGCGGAGTAAAGATGGAAAGAGTGTAGAAGCAAACGCGTTAAAAGTCAATTGTAGGTTCGTTAAGAAAAATTGACATCGCACTTCATGCGTTATACTCCCACACACGGCTAGACGATTACGCGCTTTCTGGTACACTTTGCCCGAGCCTCAACAGCAGGAGTCCCAGCATGAGCGGATTTGAACTTCGCAATGGCCAATGGTGGTGCGATCAAATTGCGGTTGACGCACTGGCCGACGAATACGGCACACCGCTGTATGTCTACAGCCGCGCCCGCATCGAAGAAAATTACCGCCGCCTGCAGTATGCATTCAAGGCGCTGACTCCCCGCATTCATTTCTCGGTGAAGTCAAACAGCAACGGCGCGATTCTGCGCGTGCTGCGCGAACTGGGATCGGGATTTGACGTGGTCTCCGCCGGGGAAGCCTATCGCGTGCTGCGCGCCGGGGCGGTTCCCGCCTCGATCGTGTTTGCGGGCGTCGGCAAGACCGAAAGCGAGTTGGCCTTCGCGCTCGAACATCATCTCGGCTGGATCAATGTCGAATCGGTGCAGGAACTGGAGGTGCTCAATCGGCTGGCAAACGAGCGCAATGCCAAGCCGCAAGTTGCGCTGCGCATCAATCCGCAAATCGAAGCCGATACGCATCATCACATGAACACCGGCGGACATCGCTCGAAATTCGGCCTCGATGTCGACGACGCCCGATCGGTTTTGCTGCAGGCCGGGCAATACCTCAATCTCGACATCGCGGGCTTGCACGTCCACATCGGATCACAATTGGCGAATACGGTCGAGACGGTCGCCGCGCTGCAACGCGTGCTGGAACTGGCGACATTGCATCCCATTCGCAATCTCGATATTGGCGGCGGCTTCCCGGTGCCCTATCGCCCCGACGATGAATTGCCTGATCCCTCGGTCTTTGCCGAAGCCGTGCAGCAAGTGCTTCAGACGCATCCTTCGACTCCACTGCGTTCCGCTCACGCCGTGTCCCCGCCAGAGGCGGGGCGGCGCACTGGGTGGGATGCTAGATTCGAGATCGCCATCGAGCCGGGCCGATCGATCGTCGCCGATGCGGGTGTGTTGGTGGCGACCGTGCAGTACATCAAAGTGCGCGCAAGTCGCCGCATCGTCGTGTGTGATGCCAGCATGGCGGAGTTGATCCGCCCTGCGCTGTACGACGCCTATCACCACATCGTGCCGGTGAAAGACACTAAGCCGTCTACGCTAGTGGCCGACATCGTGGGACCGGTCTGCGAAACCGGGGATACGCTGGGAGCCGATCGAGAATTGGCCGAGGTCGCGCGCGGCGACCGGTTGTTGATCATGAACGCGGGCGCGTATGGCATGAGCATGGCGTCGAATTACAACAGCCGCCCGCGCCCGGCCGAGGTGCTGGTGGAAGGAAGGTATCATCACCAGATCCGGCGGCGTGAGACGTGGGCTGATCTGGTAAGGCTGGAAGAATAGGCCCAGTAGTGTCATCATGAACGGGGTTTACCGCCGCCCATGAAAACGCTCGGCTCCCCGTCACCGGGGGCGCCCTCGCGGACGAGGGCTGCGAGCATTTCTATTTACACTGCGCCGTGCCGGAATAGACTTGCACGGTCTCGCCATTTGAATCGAAGGTAATATCCAGGTCGGTGCTGCTGCGATCGTGTGAACCAGACACATCGAGTGTGCCGCTGCCCTTGGGGCCGGAGAGCTGCGTCGTAAAGTGGCCTGTCTCGTTGGAGCCGGATGATTTGTAGTTTGAGATCCAGGCGAAGGTGTCGGCTTTGATCGGCGTGCCGATCAGTTTGACGACCTGAGCATTGCTTTGAGCCAACTGCACGGCGCATTTGTACATCACGGAATTCTTGATCGAAAAGCCAAAGATGAAGGTCATGAACCCGGCGAAGGCGACGAAGAACAACAGCGAAATAAAACAACCACAGCCGCCGCAACCCAAAAAGCCGCGCCGCACCCGCCGGGTGGCCAGCATGGCCGCTTCTGCTTGTTGCAGCTGAGCGAGTTTATCCGGCGGCACGTTGAACGTAATCTGGGGACGATTCAGGCCGTCTTCAGGCGGACGGATGTTGATGGTGATGCCCTCCGGCGGGTGCGGCGTTTCAACCGGATGTGGACGCAGCGCTTCTGGCACCACGACCGTCGTGCCACAATACGGGCATTGCAGGCTGGCAACGGGAGTTCGGGGCGGCTCCAACGCCGCACCACAAGAAGGACATTCAAACGAGGTGGTCACAACTCCTCCCTAAATCTGACGTTTCTCAAGTTATACACCGCTTGATTCAATTCGCCAAGAGTCTCACCCCCAACCCCCTCTCCTGAAATCCAGAAGCTGATTTCAGGAGAGGGGCCGGGGTGAGGCAATGTGAACAAACTAATCTGCGCAAATGAGGAACCTCACCATGACAACGAAAAAGATTCTCGTCGCCTACACGACCAACGCCGGATCGACCACCCAGGCCGCTCAAGCCGTGAGCGAAGGCTTGAGCAACGCTAACACCACGGCGGACGTGCGCCGCCTGGAAGAAGTCACCGACCTCGCTCCGTACGCTGCCGTGGTGATCGGCGCACCGATGATCATGGGGTGGCATCGCGCCGCGACGAAATTCGTCGAGCAGCACGCCGAGGCACTCAGTCGCGTGCCGGTGGCCTACTTCTTCATGGCGCGCAGTCTAACGAAGACGGGCGAGACGCAGATCGCTGGCATTCCGCTGTGCATCGATCCGTATCTTGCCAAATCGCCCAAGCAGGCCGATCGGTTGAGCTACCGCGAACGCTACGCCACGGTGAGCAACTATCTGCGCCCCGTGTTGAAAGCCGCCCTGCCAGTGAAGCCGGTGAGCGCGGGCTTCTTCGGCGGGCGGCTCGATATGTATCGTTTGAAATTGTGGCAGAAGTTGTTCGTGATGCTCATCATTCAAGCGCAACCCGGCGGCTCAATCGATCAGGCGTTCATCAAAGAGTGGGCGGCAGAGTTGTTTACACACTTCGATTCTCAGGCAAGTCTGCCTAAAAAGTGAGGCCGATTGTTATTCTGGTATTTCATTTTGCCACTAGTAGGTTCGCTCCTTACCTCACTGTAGTTATTCTTCCTGGTAAATGAGTTTCTGAACAAGGACGACATCGAATAATGAAGTTTCAGCGCACCGCGGTTAAGCAAGCTGCTCTTGTGACTTCGCTCCAAATGCTTCTTGCTTTAATTGCCACCTATCCTTTGATTGGATCAATAGGAACAACAGTGATTGGAGGTGGCGATTCGGCACAAAATGTCTGGAATTTGTGGTGGGTCCGGCAGGCAGCATCGCAGGGTAATGTGTTCCCATTTTTTACGAATATGATTTATTACCCGGCGGGTGTAAGCCTAGCCTATCATCCTCTAGGCGTGCTAAACGGCTGGGCGGGAATCATCCTGCAAAATGTCTTGGGCATCAGCTTGATCTCGACGTACAACGTACTCCTGATAGGGACTTTTGTACTCACTGGACTAGCGACTTTTTATTTGGTCAATTCCTTAGTTGAGAATAGCCCCATAGCTTTTGTAGCGAGCATCATTTTCACCTATGCCCCCATTCGCGTTAGCCGGGTCGTTTTTGGGAATCTAGAAATGTTCAGTACGGAGTTTGTTCCGCTGGCAGCACTCTGTGTGATTAAGCTATTTCAGACTCACCAACGGCGTTATGCGGTATTGGCAGCACTAGCCATAGCAGCGACGACCTGGTTAAGTCTGTATCTAGCCATTGGGACAGCACTTCTCATCGCAATGCTGGCAGGACTACTTCTTATTGAAAAAAAGAGTTTGGTCATTCCGCGACTGAAACTTATGAGCCTGACAGCCTTCATGACGTTAATGTTGGTGGCACCTGTCATTGTGCCGATGATACAAAACTTCCAGGCTTTTCGCGATCAATCGGATCAGTTGACCGCGGCAAGTCTTAACAGTGCTGACTTGCTTGGGTTTTTCATTCCAGATAACGAGACGGCACCGCTCATCAAGCAAATCTCACCAGAAATAGCAAACTTCATTAGCAAAATTTATGCAGCTTTTTTGGGCAATGCGTATGAAAAAACTGTTTTCATTGGCTATTCAGTCCTGGCGCTTATATTGTTCACGGGAGTTTTCGCAAGGTCAAGAGCTTTTAAGATCTGGTTGATTATGGGTAGCGTGTTCTTTATTCTCTGTTTGGGCCCTCAACTGCATGTGGCCGGGAAATCAGTCGGCATCCACCTTCCCTATGAATGGTTAAACCAAGTGCCCCTCATTGGATTTGGTAGAGTCCCCAGCCGATTGGCTATCTTTTTGATGTTAGCGCTAGCGGTAGCAAGCGGTTTAGGATTGAAGAGTTTGCAAGACCGATACAATCGACCCACGTGGGTCATAGGTATTATCGGAGTTGTGGTGTTCATGGAGTTTCTAGTCATCCCGATGAATCTGGACATGCGTTTTACAGAGATTCCAGCATACTATTTACAATCACGCGGCCCAAATGAGGTACAAACAGCCGTGCTCGATATACCGATTGATCTCATAGGTGCACAAGGGCCAGCTGGTGATTATATGCTATATCAAACGGTTCATCAAAGACCGATTGTCAGCGGTTATATTTCACGCACGCCGCGCTACGTGTTAGAACTCTTTCAACGACCTTTTATGAATGAACTGCGCGCCCGGATTTATAACGACAAAGCGCCTTATCACTTTGATCAACAGGTCCTGTCACGAGCGAAGCAAGAACTGAGTGAGTTAAACATTGGGACCGTGATACTTCATCGGGACAAATTATCGAGCAAAGATTTTGTGACATTATATACCGCCTTAGTGGACGTCTTAGCAGAGCCAGATTATGCGGATGATCAAGTAACGGTGTGGGAAGTAAATCGATAGGCGGGACGTACATTGTAAGCGGCCGGGATCTTTGATAGTGATCAGGCCAGTTGCGTCTGAATAGATCAGTGGTGTAGGTGAGCACGCTGTGTAAGGCCGTCCATCCGGGGCGGCCTTTCGCTTTCTCTGAGAGG
>Ga0182021_10001632_pt1 | contig 25984 bp, 16 predicted proteins | sample 612E3MmetaG_FD_120493 | JGI IMG/M metagenome (GOLD analysis project Ga0182021, IMG submission 120493) | Permafrost microbial communities from Stordalen Mire, Sweden - 612E3M metaG (Illumina Assembly) | ecosystem: Environmental > Terrestrial > Soil > Wetlands > Permafrost | place: Sweden... | reverse complement strand
TGTAGCCATAAGCAGCATTATCACCCTCCTTGGCCTGTGGATCGTATTGCGGAAGTATTTCAACGCGGGCACAACCATCCTGTCCCTGCTACTTCTGTGTTCCGGGACAAACTTTTTCGTTATGGCGGTTTATTCAGGTGCAATCCAGGCAAGCATTTTGCTTGCTCTTATGGTGCTTGTACTTTGGATGACCCAGCGCTGGCATGAGAAACCGGGCTGGACGGAGGCAATTGTCGCCGGACTGGCCATGGGGTGCCTGGTCCTCATCAAGTCGGCCGGGTTTGCATCAATCCTGCTGTTCCTTTTCTGGGGTGTATACAACAGGGAAACCTTCATAAAAAAAGGGAAGGATCTTATTGAGCATGCCGACCAGGTATTGGCGATACTTGTTTTGTTCTCGGGAGGGATAGCCATGCGGTTATACCTTCCCCGGGCTTTTGAAGGCAGCCTGTTCAACGATTATGTGAGCGGGACCAAGGCATTCTATTTCCTGGCGCCAAATCTCTATATGGTGCTTTTTTCAATTAAGAACGGATGGATCGTATATACTCCCCTGATGCTGGTTTCAATACCCGGTTTTTACATCCTGGCTGAGCGGAATAAGCCGGTATTTTATGCGGTGTTTCTTTATTCACTGTTTTTTCTGCTTTGTGTGGCGTCAGCTCCGAATGCACCCGAACCGAACAATTACGGCCAGGCGAGGATGACTGAAATTTTTGCCGTGCTTTTCATTCCCATCACATATTTCATCAACCGGATCACTGCAATGAGATGGCCCTGGAAAACCGTTTTCACACTTATCCTTGCTGCCTTTATTGCTCTTAACCTCTTCCAGATATGGCAATTCCGCAGCAGGATCCTTAACCCATGGTTCACCACGCCGGATTATTATTCGGCTGTCTTTTTAAAAACCCATACCACCAGTGCGGACCGGCAGCTTATGGATTTTTACAACATAGATCCGGGCTCATACCTCTCCAACACAAAAGATTTTAATATCACAACCGTTGCCTTTTACGACTATGAGAATGATCCCGGCGGATATGGCGGCCATATACAGGAACAATTCAAAAGGAATGGTAAAGCCTCATTCCGGCTGGATAGTGCTTTGCGGTTCGTGCCGACCTATGTTATTCCCATGAAGAAATTGCCGGAACAATTTCCCCTCGGCATCCGGGCCACTGCCAGCATCTTTTTACCGGCTAATCCGGTTCCTGAAAAAATCGGCAGCCTGATCATTTCCCAGAGGCATGAGGGAATCCTGCATCATTACAGGGCATTCATCATACAAGGCAGTGATTACGAAGCAGGGAAATGGTATGAAATACACCTTGACTATGTAATTTCCGGACCTTTCGATCCCGGGGATGAACTGAAATGCCAGCTCTGGTACATGGGGAAGGAATCCCTGTGTGCGGATGACCTGAAAGTTGAACTTTTTGAACCCAAAGACCAATAATGGAAGCATTTTTTAAAAGAAAGGCAACCGAGCTACTCCTGTTCATCGTCATCTTTTTTGGGGGGATATGTGCAACAACCAGCCTGAACATCAGTGAAGGGAAGCTGATTATCCCCGGCCGGATATGGTCCGACGCAGCCCATTATTATGTATACATGCCTGCCACATTCATATATCATTGGGATGTTTACCGTTTCCCATACCATATTGAGAATAAGTTTGCAGGATTTTTATTGAACAGCAAGACCGGGAAAGTCGAGATCAAAACAACCTGTGGTATTGCCATCCTCCAGACCCCGTTCTTCCTGATCGCCCATGCCATGGCGCTGGCATTCGGTCTTCCAACCGACGGGTTCTCCTTTTATTACCAGCTCCTGATGATGATAGGAGCCGTGTTCTACTATACCCTTGCCCTCTTTTTCCTGAAACGCTTCCTGGATCATTACCTGCCAGTTACCATCAACATCCTCACTATCCTTTTAATCACCTTTACCACCCAGGTTTATTTTTACGCCTATCAGAGCGTTTTGATGTCGCATATCTATTCTTTTTTCCTTTTCAGTCTTTTTCTATATCTGCTGAAGCGGTTCCTTGATTCGGAAAATAAACCATGGGGGCTTTACATACTGTTATGCCTGGATATCGCATTGGCCGTTCTTGTCAGGCCTACCAACATCGTCATCATTCTGTGGTTTGCCTTTCTGGATACCAAATCGGTGAAAGGATTTTATCAAAGGATATTGCTTTTCATCCACCCCTTGCGGATCCTGCTCCTGGCAGCGATACAGTTCATGGTGATGGTCCCCCAGTTCATGTACTGGAAATACCTTTCAGGGCATTATATTTATTATTCTTACCCCGGTGAGACTTTCTTCTGGGCCCATCCGCAGATCTTAAAAGAATGGATATCACCGCTTAACGGGCTTTTTCCCTACCATCCTGTATTCATCTTTTTTATTATCGGGATGTTCATTATGATAAGGAAAAGAAAAAGCAACGGCGTATTCACACTGGCCTTCTTCCTCCTGATCTCTTATATGATCTCTTCCTGGCACTGCTGGTATTACGGAGGAAGTTTCGGCGCCCGCCCCTTTACTGAATTCATTCCTTTTTTAGCCCTGCCCTTCGGTTATTTCCTGTTATCCCTGCGCGGGATCAGGAACCTCTTTCTCCGGTCATGCATGGTTGTGGTGTTCACAGCCCTGATTTACTTCAACCTGGCACAGGCCTATTCACATTGGTGTTTTTATGGCGGTACCTGGGAGTGGGATACTTATTTCAGGATCTTTCAGAAGCGCTATGAGATATTGAATTATGTGCCCTTATCCTATACATATAAAAATGATTTTCAGAACATCGGGCTTCAGAATGATGGTCCTGAGACAACCCTCAAAGTGAGGTCAAGGGTTTTATCCACCTATTGCAACCCGGATATCCGCAATAATGTGAATAAAAGCTGGCCCATGACGGATATCATTGACAGGCCGCTGACGAAAATCTCGGATGAAATCTGGATCAACAAGGATAAGGATATTCCTACAGCAGCGACAATGAATTTTGTGATCGAGACGGACAGGAAGCAGGTTTTTTCCAGGTCACTTGAGATAGATAAATTTGTAAGGCTGAAGAACCGGTGGTGCAGGGTATACGACGGGTTCGATATCCCTCCCTGGATCGATCAGAAAAACAGCACACTCAGGTTGTGGATTGAAAACCAGGGGAATAACATGTTTTTCATTGATGACCTGGAGATCAGGTTTCAGTAACAGATATAATAAAGATATGAACCAAAAGCGGACCAGGTGGGCTGAACCACTGTTTTTTACCATTTTATTCATTGTAGCTGCAGTCACATCCCAATGTTACCATTCCAAAACTGAATATTTCAGCTGGCGATCAGAGCTATGGGCCGACAGGGCTGCATCCTACATCTATCTTCCGGCAACATTTTATTATCACTGGGATACCAGACAATGCCCGCCCCATATGGATGAACGGACCGGTTTCGGGTTCACCTATGACACGGTAAGGAACAAGATATGCACTCCGTCTTCATATGGAATAGCTTTCTTCCTGTCCCCGTTCTTCGTTGGGGTGCATTATATCACAAAGATCTTTCACATCCCGCAGGACTGGGCCTTTGCGCCCATCTATCATAAAATGACGGATGTTGCGGCTGTTTTTTACCTGGTTCTTGGCCTGTGGTTCCTGCGCAGGTTCCTGTTGAATTATTTCAGCGAAAAAACATCTTTTTTCACGGTACTGTTCGTTTTCACTGGTACGAATCTTTTTTATTACACCGTGATGGACCCTGTGATGCCGCATGTTTATTCTTTCTTCCTGGCATCTGTTTTCCTTTACTCACTAAAGGAGTTCCTTAACGAGCCACGGAGATTTTATTTTTTCATTCTTGCCTGTTTTTCGTTTTCATTTGCCTTCCTGGTCAGTTACAGTGCATTGTTCTTTATTCCTGTTTTTATTTTCCTGGATGTTTCAGGGCGCGTGCAGATCAGAAACCGTTTGAAGCTGATTGGTTCATTAAGGAACCTCGTTGTTTTCCTGATGATCCTGTTGCTGGTAATGATCCCGCAGATGGTTTACAACAGATACCTGACCGGGCAATTCCTGACAGCATCGCCGGAAGGGCCGGGTTTTTACAACCTCACGGGCCCTAGGATATTTGAATTATGGTTCTCTCCCCTGAACGGGTTATTCATTTATTCACCGATGATGCTACTTATTTTAGCGGGCATTATACTGATGTTCATGTCGGGCGAATCCAGGGCATGGATGTATGCCGGATTATTTATCCTGGTAACTTATCTTTATGCTTCCTGGTGGAAATGGTATTTTGGCTGTTCTTACGGACAGCGTTATTTTGTCGACCTGCTCCCGTTCTTAAGTCTGCCGTTCGGATTTCTTGCCGAAAAAGCCCTCGGCAAGGCGGTTAAGGCCAGGTTCATTATAATTGCCACACTTGCGCTCTTATTTTCCTATTATAATATCAGGATGGCCTTTGCCCAGGAAGGATGTTTTTTCGGTTCGACCTGGGACTGGAACCGTTACTCGGCCCGCTTGAATAAAGCCGGTATTCTCCCTGTAAGACCCGCTTTCCGTTATTTCAATGATTTCGAGAACGATGCATATATTCCGGGCACCACCACAACAAACACTGTGGCACGTTCGGGGGATTACAGTGCAGTCCTGGACAGCAAACATGAATTTGCCCTGGGTTTTTCCGATTATCCGGGGAATATCCTGCCGGATAAACGCCTGGTTAAAATCATATCGGGGCTATGGGTTTTCAAAACCAGCGGAAACCCAACAGGAGCAGTGCTCATTTGCGAGTTCAGCAAGGACGGGAACCTGATTTCCAGGGAAGAAAAAAGCCTGGACGTACCGATGTCCGCAATACGAAAGTGGTACTTCGTCCCGCTTAATTTCGATATCAGTGATCAGACTGATGAATGGGCTCTGCTGAAGGTTTATATCTGGAACAAGGCAGGTACAAGCTTTTATGTGGATGATGTTTCACTGGATTTCAAGGCAAAGAATGAATAAACGGGAACATCTTTATGGTATTTAATTCCGGCATTTTTCTTTCCTATTTCCTGCCTGTTTTTTTACTGGTATATTTTCTTTTACCCCTGAGAAACCTGAGGAATTACTGGCTGCTGACAGCAAGTCTTTTGTTCTATTCCTGGGCGGCCCCAATATTTGTGTTCATTACCATTGCCTCCGGACTGGCTGATTTCCTGATTGCTTCATGGATCGGAGGAAGGAAGACCGGAATGTGCAGGATACTGTTCTGGATTTCAGTCTCAGTGAACCTGGGGCTTCTCATTTATTTCAAATACCTGAATTTCTTCATCGACCAGTTCAATATTATAATAGAAAGGTCAGGAGGCAAAACGGTTTCCTGGGCTATGGTGCTTTTACCGGTGGGCATATCCTTTATCACATTCCAGAGGCTATCATACATTATTGATGTGTATAAAAAGCGGATCACCCCATATAAACGCCCGGATCATTATTTCCTCCAGATGCTCATGTTCCCCCAGGTACTCTCAGGTCCCATTGTCAGGACAGTGCAGATCTCAGGCCAGATCACGGACCGCAAAGCCAATGAAACCCTTGATGACAAACTTATAGGGTTCTGCCGTTTTGCAACTGGCCTGGCCAAAAAGGCGCTGATCGCGGATGTACTTGCCGTGCAGGTCAATCTTATTTTCAAGCTCAGCAGCTTTGAGCTTTCCACAGCAACGGCCTGGATTGGGGCAATTGCCTATACCTTCCAGATCTATTTTGACTTCAGCGGGTACACCGACATGGCCATCGGTATTGCAAGGATGCTGGGGTTCAGGTTGCCCGAGAATTTTAACAGCCCCTATGTCTCAGCCAGCATCACGGAATTCTGGCGGAGGTGGCATATGACTCTTGGCAGCTGGTTCCGCGATTATATATTCCTTCCGCTGGCCTATAAGGTTTCAAGGGGCCTGCCAAAGGAAAAATACCTGGGGATCCGGGCTGATAAGGTGATCTATCTTGTGGCAACCTCTGTTACCTTTCTTTTATGCGGTTTCTGGCACGGGGCGGCATGGACGTTCATATTATGGGGAGTGTACCAGGGTGTATTCCTGGTTCTTGACCGCCTGTTCCTGTTGAAAGTCTTTAAAAAAGCCGGCAGGATCCCGTCCATCATCATCACCTTCCTTATTACCATGTTCGGCTGGGTTTTATTCCGGTCTCCCGACCTGGATTACTTCCGGTTTTATATCCGGCGGATGTTCATAGCCCAGTCTCATCAGAACGACATCTGGCTTCAGCCAAAGTTCTGGGTGATGCTGGGGATAGCTGTTGTTTTTTCCTTCATCGGGGGAAGCAGGAAGATGGAAAAATGGCAGAACAGGATCTATGACAGGCCGGGTGACCGGCTGCTCGCCGCATTCTGCATCCTGTCTCTGTTCTTCTTTGTTTTTGGCCTTGCCGCAACCTTATCCGCAGGCTTTACTCCTTTTATTTATTTCAAATTTTAATTTCCCGGTGCTGGATGCCACTGATTTTCTTACATCATTCCCGACAGGGGTTTCTGTGGCACGTTTGAGACATCGAAGTGCAGGAATGCTATGAGTGACTGGAAACCAAGTATAACCGGTAATCCGGCGAGGATAACAGTCCCCGCAGTAGCCGGGTGGGAAGTGATGATACTTTCGGACCACTTGTACACACCGAAAATTATCCCGAAGGTCATGAAAACAAAAGCAAGGATCAGCTCCAGTGAACCGATATTAAAATCCCTGAGGTAATAATTGTAAAACACCCGCTTGACCAGCCTGTGAAAATATTTGAAAGGGAACTGGAACAGGATACCGTGTATTTTCAGGTTGCTGTACTCATCAGCATAAACAGCCCTCATAGGCATTTCGGCAACCACAGCCCGGACCGTGTTGAGTCGGAAGAGCATATCGCTTTCGAAGAAAAAGCGGTCATCGATGCGGTCCAGGGGAAGGTTTTCCAATGCTTTACGATGTATTGCAGTGAACCCGTTGCTGGGATCCATGATATTCCAGTACCCGCTCGAAAGTTTATTCATGAAAGAAATCCCTGAATTGCCCAGCTTCCTTACGAAGGGCATGGTACGGAGGAAGGCAAGGTCATAAAAACGGTTCCCCTTCACATAATCGGCATTCATGCCCTGTATAGGTTCCACAATACGGGGTATAAGCCCGGGATTCATTTGCCCGTCACCGTCCAGCTTGACAACGATCTCCGCCCCATCGGCAAGGGCCCGGACGTAACCTGTTTTAGTAGCGCCTCCCACTCCCAGGTTCTTCTCATGGAATATTACCGTGACCCGGGGATCTTTGCAGTTCTCCTGCACAAACCTCCCTGATTGTTCGGGGCAACGGTCATCGACCACATAGATCTGCCCTACAGTTGAAGGGATCCCGGCAATGACGTCAAGAATATGAGCCCTGACCTTATAACTTGGTATAACAACACTGATCATAATACAACAGATTAATTGGGCATACGTTTGTTCAAATCCTGCTGGTACATGTATTCTGCATCAATTTCCATGATTTTCTCAAGAGGAAGCTTCTGCTGGACCGCCTTTTTCCTGAGAAGCTCCATCCATTCGGGAATGATAGTCATATTGTATTTGATCTTGCCGATCAAAGCTTTCTTCCTTTCCTGTTCGGCCTTGACCTGCGGATTATTGGGATCGTAACAGGAGGCAAAATCTTCCACGAAATTGAAAAGGGATGGAATATTCAGCTCAGTCGCCATCAGGATGATAAAGTCATGGCTCTTCAGTTCATGTTTCAGCAGGACCATATCCTTCCAGGGAGGCCTGGTGTAAAACCATAGAGGGTAATAAGTCCTGTTATAATACCAGAAATCATTGCGTCTGAATAACAGGCGGGTGAGGGGCAGACTGTAAATATTCCAGTAATAGCTGTCGGATATCATCAGGATATTTGGCCTGTAACCGGTGATATTGGTAACCGAAAAACGGGGGTAGGGAAGGGAATCATGATACAGGGGCAGGAGAAGGTTCATGGCCTGGACCATATCTTCATCGGTGGGATCAAGACGGCTGGTCCAGTAAACCGAACTGAGTTTCAGGCCAAGCATTGGGACAGGTCTGAGGGAGGCCATATAATGCAGCATGGAGTCAAAGGCAAATACCCTTGCAGCATAGGTTGTCCAGTGGATACCCCCCCTCGGGTAGACAGGCAGATCGGATTTATTCCTTAAACCGCAGAAATACTTATCCATATTAATGAAATGGATATCCCTGAACCTTGTCCCCAGCAATTCAACCATTTTATCATAATTGGAAATACCCGCAGGCCTGTTATGATAATGGTGAGGGTAGAGATCGGGATAGAACCTTGCCTTGCTCGGGGATATGATAAAAATGAAATCCACATTTTCCTTTTTCAGGGTTTTCTGGATATAGCGCAGGCCTTCCAGCTGGTGAATGATCATCTGTTCACCTTTATAATCTTTTCCCTGTACGGCGTCGATATAGCCGGTCTCGAAAAGCACCTTATTCCGGCCTTCAACTATCCCGCTTGCATTGATTGATCCCAGCAACAGATAATCAGCCTGGTTATAGATCCTGACCAGGAAAGGCCTGAGAGGCAACACATCGTTCACCACTTCTGCAGCCGATTTCTGGTAATTACGTTCAAACCAGTTCTTCCTGTTAAGGGTATCAATTTTGGGTCTTTCATAAGCACCTTTCAGGGGGACTTCATTAAAAAATCCGGTCGCCCCCTGGATCACCGGAAGGAACATGACCAGGATAATAATAAATGCCAATACTGACTTCAGGATTTTCATTTCCTCATCAATGGGCTTTCGGTTCGAACACGGTCAGGGAGAAATCGTCAATATAAATTTCCTTATCTCCCCTGTACCATAAATAGGCCATAAGAAGATCGTTACGGTTTTCCATGTAAGGGGAAAGATAATCCATATGCACATATTGCCATTTACCCGGGACAAGGTTCATCTTTTCCAGGTCAATGCCACGGTATTTATATTCGTGCCTGTGTTTCCTGGAAGTGATGACGATGCTGCATTTCACGTCTTCGGGGCTGCAGGTGAAATAAATCCAGGCCGAGACACGTATCCAGATGATATCGGAAGCAGAAAGCTGTTTATACTGGAATGTCAGATTAGGTGAGAACTGTACTTCAGGGCTCAGCCGCAGGGACCATTTCCCTGAATGGTGCTGGTCGGTTGTGTAACCTTTCCCCGGCATATCAGCGCCATTCTCAAAGTAATAGGTCCCTGAGCAGTGGGGGATATAATCACCTTCGTTTTCCAGTGTTTCTTTTACGTTATTCTCTTCGGGGAGAAGATAAAGAGCATCCCTGGGGCTGGAATGTGTTTTGCCGAAAGTTCTCCAGTAAAATGCTTTTGTAATGCGGGAAGGATCAAGGATGAAGTTCATGTACTGCCAGGTCTGGAAAAGATTCAGCAGGATGAAGAAAATCATCACCGCACCCGTTGTTATCCGTAGAGGGGTTTTGCATCTGCCGAGCCAGGCGACCAGGGCTGCCAGGGGAATGGATGCAAGCACATAGGACTCCATAAGGGCGCGCATCCCGAAACTTCCCGAATACCACCAGCCCGTCCAGGATGAAACAAGCAGCAGGTTGACAGCCAGGAAGATGAAAACCGGCTGGAAAAGAGAACGGTCTTTCTTCCAGAGAAGATAAAACCCCGGGATAATAAACAGCATCATGGGGGTATAGATAAACCAGCCTTTCCTGTATGAAACCAGGATATTGACCATGTGCCGGGCTATCCACTGAAGTTTTTCACCTTCCACGTAACTGTTATAGATCCATTTGCCGGCATGCAGCTTCCAGTAAAGGAGCTGGAGAAAACATACGGCAAGGAAAAGTACGATCACTGTAATTATCTGGGGGATATTCCTGCTGAAAAGTTCCAGCTTCTTTTTCCATGCCCCGTCGCCTTCGGGCAGCCAGAGAAGGGGGACAAGAATCATTACGACAGAGGTGGGCCGGGCCAGCGTGCAGAGCCCGAGCAGCAGACCCAGGGGTATGGCGTATTTCCAGGAAGGCTTGTCGTGCCATAGTATCGTGAGCCATGTAATAAGTGCATAGAGGGCGAAGAGATAGGTATGGGCCATGGCGCCATCGTAGGCTGTAAGCTGGAAATAGTTTGTCCCAAGGACGATAAGTATCATCGTAATGGCCGCAACCGTGTCGGTAAAATATGTAAGCAGGATCTTCCGAAGGAAATAAACACCAATAATACCATAGACTATGGAACCGAATGCAATGGAGATTTCGTACGGTAACGAAAAGCCGTCGGCAGGGTAATGGAACAGGAGGGCGCACCAGTGGCCAATGAAAAAGAACGGGGAGTAGAGGATCGACATGCCCATAGGGTATTTCATCACGTACATCCCGGCAGGACCCAGGTATGCCTGGTAAAAGCCTATGGTGGGATTATAGGTGTCGAGCAGTTTATGCAGCCAGCTGACATCCCTGATGCCCAGGTCATGGTAAATGAATGTTGCAGGCAGGTATAGATAATAACCGAACACATCCCATGAAAGGATGGAGAGGCAGTTATAGGTCAGCCACCTCGGCAGGAGCAGGCGTCCAAAGACAAGGGCGGCTGCCAGGAAAATAAAGGTATAAAGGGAGATCTTCCCGGATTTGTTTTTGGGCATAGTCATGCATTGAAAATGCTAATTTAGGCAATTTCGTATTCACCACTGTTCCGTATGGAAATTCTTAACTTTGCCATTTCATATACTCACGATGAAGTTAACTTCCTTTCCTTACCGCAGGGTGGTAATTATTTTAACCCTGATGGCCGTTATTGTGATCCTGGTCCTGAGGTATGTGCCGATTGTAAAGATGTTCAGGGTGTCGGTAACGGAACAGCAGGGGGGATCAGTGAGGATAAGCGGGGGAAGGGAAGTCCCGAACAGCCTGTTATTCGATTGCGAAGTGCCGCCGGGCAAGGATATACCCTCAGGGGTTGAAAAAGGCCTGGCCCATTCAGGCTCATATGCGATGGTGGCTTCAGGAAAAAATTCATTTACGCCGGCAATTGAGCGGAAGGCCTCCATGCTGGGGCTGGATAAAATGAAAGCCGTTGCCATATCGGCCTGGGTCTATGTAAAACCAACATCACACAGTGTCGACGGGGTACTGGTGTTCTCGGCCTCCAATGAGCTGGGGGTGAACATATGCTGGAAAGGAGTCGGCGTGAAGGATCCCGGAGTCCCAAGAGGCAAATGGTTTAAAGTTTCTTCATCCTTCGACCTGGCCGGCAGTAAGATCAAACCCGATACCCGCATCCAGGTCTATTTCTGGAACAACAGCAACTGCGATATATTGGTGGATGACATTTACATTGTGCTCGGCGGGCCTTACCAGAGAAGAGGTGATTCAGCGCTGGTTGATCTTACCCGTCATGCTTATGAGCGGAAGTTCAATTTCCCTCCTTTCCCGGTAATACGGCTTTACCGTAACGACAGGCCAACGACGGATCCACGACCTGATGATTTTGCCAAAGGGAGCATCCTTATCGCAGGGAATTTCAGGGACAACCGCCCGGGCACGGAACAGCTGGTTGTATTCGACCCGTCGGGGAAAGCATTTATTTATTACTGGTGCAGGGAGTCAGGTTCATTCGGGAAGAAAGACATGGATCTCCAGGCTGTTCGACAGAAAATTACAAACGGCACTGTGCTGAAGGGAAAATTCATCAGCGGCAAACCCGACCTGCTTTTCATCTTGACCGGGCCGTCTGCTTATCTCTGCCAGATAGAAGGCGTCCCCGCATGTGACGCGAAAGACGGCGGACAAGCCGGCCTGAACGTCCTCTGGAAATGGGATGCCCTAACAGACATCTCCCTTTCTGAAATAAATGAAGTACTGGCTGCCGACCTTGATGGCGACGGGCTTACTGAGCTTTCGGTCACAGACAGGGAAGGGAAATGGGAGTTGTTCCGGTTCAGAGCAGAAGGGGCTTCCGATAAGATCCGCATGGCAAAGATTTGCAGCTTTGATAAAGGCGAGGTGCCGGAATGGAATTCCGTTTACTACGGCTGCAGGACATTTGTCGGCCGGTTTACCGGCAGGGCCCAGGATCAGTTGCTGACGGTTTTTACCGAAAAAGGATCTCGTAAAGCCTCATATTCCATCAGGGGTTTCAATGCCGGCAAACTCAAACCTCTTTTCCGTTCAGGGAACGGGAATAAGGGATTGACAATCGGCCTTGATACCCTGAAACAGAACGATATCTTCTATTTTATCAAAGACGGGACAGGCGAACGCATACTCCGGCTGAACCGCGACTGGAGGTTTGACCTGAAGGAGATCAGCTTCAATGATACGACATTTGTGATCCGGAATAATGTCGATTTCAGCGGTTATAAAGCCGATCATAATCCAAAATACTACGGAAACCTCAGGCTTATCCCCGGTTGTTTCATTAAAGAAGGTGAGACATCCATCCTGGTCATCGGCAGGAATTTCGTAACAAAGGCGGCCGGTAATTCAAAACCTGTCAGCGTTCCTGAACTTCCCGATTTCGTTGATCTTTATTCATTCAGCAACCCGGTCTCCAAATAACATATTTAGTATGTGTATTAACCTGCGTGCTATATTGATTGTTTTCGTCCTTGTGGCCGGATTACTTCCTCTTTCGTCCTGTAAACGCCAGGTTCCGGGGAAAGAAACATCCGCAGGGTTCTTCAGTATAAAAGGATTCAATCCAATGACCAACCGGGATCCTTCGAAAACCCTGGAACTGGACTATGCCTGTGCCATTGATAACGGTTTCGTGATCCCATCAGTGAGGCAGGTGAAAGAGGGGCAGTTCACCATGGAATTTTATATCCGGAACCTCGGGAAATCGCCTGTGAAGTTTGCTTATAAGATATACTGGCAGAATGAATCCTATAAGTTCAGGGAAACCGATCCGAATGACAGCACGAAATTCAACCCTTCGGCCTCGGAGAATTTTTACGGAAGCTGGGAGGACAGCCTTTCGAAATTCAGGCTTACAGCGGATATCCCGGCCGACGGTGACTTTCACAGGGTGACTGACCGGTTCAGGATAACGGGTAATCCGAGGAATGAAAAAAAATATTTCAGGGATGGGCGCAATGAACGCTGGAAGCGTAACCCGAGAGTGGGAGAGTACAGTTTCCTGCTCGTGGTGACCACCGAAGGGAACATCGGCAGTAAGCTTATCCCGGATTACATCCAGGATATCTCGAAGATGTCACCCGAAGGGTTCATACCCCCGTATTATTATTTCCTTTACGGAGGCGGTAAAATGAGCCCGGGGACGGTTTCGGAAAAATACGGCAGGATACTGAAGGTCATTGCAAAGCCCGATCCGGGCGCGGGCATATATATTCATCCCGACCATTTCGACAAGGCAACTGCTGATAAAAACGCTACACCTTGCTGCGGGCAGGATTCCGGCTTTTACAAGAATGCAGCCTTCGAGCAGTTCATCCATTATATAGATCCCGGGACAAAGCTGTATAATATTCCCGTTGTGGCCGATGTGCTGGGGGATAATTATTCGAAAATGGATTATAACTGGAACCAGTATTTTATCCGCAGGGATGAATTGGTAGGGACGCTCATCCAGACAGCTCATAAACCATGCCGGACGGTGAGCTCTGATCCGAAGTCAGGAAAAATAACCATATTCAACCCCGGCTGTGAATTCGGCAAATGGGAAAAGCAGAATGTCGGGGTGATCACGCGGCATCCGCTCACTTATGGCAAATGGACCGTCAAGGCAAAACTCACCGAGCTGCTGAACAAGAACAATATGTGGAACGGTCTGACCAACGCGATCTGGCTGATCACCAAAGACCAGGGAGACTGGAACCTGAGGCGTGACTGCAGGAATGGCGGGTACCTGGCCAATTATTACGGGGGGCAGGCTGACAAGCGGATAAAGAACGTAGGGTATTCCGAAATTGATTTCGAGATACTGAAAACCGTTCCGTACTGTCCGCCCTGGGTGCTGCCCCCTGTTTACAACCGGGGCGAACCTGACCAGGAAAACGTTCCTTCATGGAATGTTCCCTTCCCTGAAGAGATACTTGCCGATGACAACAAGGTAACCGTGTCGTGCACCAACTGGGATATGGCATGCTGGGACCCGGTAAATTTCAAAGAGGGATGCCAGCAGGTGAATTACCAGGGAAAAGAATTCTGGGCACACCGCTGGGACAAGAATTACAGGGCTCTGACGGAAAAAGTAAGCGAAAGCGATGATGAACTTTTCGGTTCGGAATATTATTATTTCCAGATCGACTGGCGGCCGGATGAGATCATCTGGAGGATAGGCCCTTCAAAGGATAAGCTGAGGGTCGTCGGTTACGTGAATGATAAGATCACCTGTATCCCCGACAACGAAATGCTCCTGATAATCACCCAGGAATTTCATAACACCAAATGGTGGGTGGGCTCACAATACCAGCAGGATAATATTCCTTTCCCGTCGAAAAATATAACAGGGGAGATCTACGAGCTTACCATCGAATAACCCGTTGGAAATTACCTGCTGCCTATCCGAAGATCTTAAAGTGCGCCAGGCCCATTTTTTGCAAGAAATAAGCAAAAGAAGTGGACAGCACGCCCAGGCCGTATTTCATGCTGCGGCGGAAATTTATCGAGGATCCTTCGGCAAAATATTTCGTGGGACAGGTGACCTCGGCAATCTCAAATCCCTTGAAGAAGATCTGTGCCAGCATCTGGTTGTCAAATACGAAATCATTGGAATTGGCATGGTAATTAATGCTGTTGAGCACTTCTTTGGAAAAAGCCCTGTATCCTGTATGATATTCCGAAAGCTTTTGCCGCATCAGGATATTCTGGCATAAAGTGAGCAAACGGTTGAAATAGTATTTATACAAGGGCATGCCCCCTTTAATAGCCCCGCGGCCAAGGATCCTTGAACCGATTACTACGGGATAGAGCCCCTGGCCAATGACGGGGACCATGGCAGGGATGAGCCGGGGTGTATACTGGTAATCGGGATGCAACATGATCACTATATCGGCGCCCAGTTCCAGGGCCTTGTCATAGCAGGTTTTCTGGTTTCCCCCGTAGCCTTTGTTCCGGTCGTGCCTGATAATGTGCCTGATCCCGAGCTCGACAGCCTTGGTATATGTATTATCCTGGCTGTGGTCATCCACCATGATCACTTCATCCACAAGATCGAATGGTATTTCGGCATAGGTCATCTGCAGAGTTTTTTCGGCATTGTATGCAGGCATGACGACGACAATTTTCTTACCTTTAAACATTGAAATAATTTTACTCAAAATTAAGGAGGCTGTGAAAATAAAACAAATTCCACAGTATTTAAACTTCATCCTTTTTTTAGTAAGTCTTTACCTGACCCTGATGCAGACCTGTGATCCTATGGTTTGGTCAGGGTTTGCCGACACAAAGGATTACCTCAGGCAGTCAAAGCTTTCCCCTTTTTCCGGCGAGTTTTACCTGAGCCGTCCGTCCGGAAATTTTTACCCGCGTCCCGTAACCATACCTTTATTGTACAAAGTTGCCGGGAGCAGGCCGGAGACCATAGTCCAGATGCAAAAATATCTCCACTGCCTTTCGGTGTTTTTTCTGGTATCTGCAATGATGCTGTTCATCAGTTCAGCCGGCATCCGTATCGTGATGATGCTGGCGGTTTATTTCCTGATGTCGTGGTGGAATATCGTGGGATGGACTACGATGATCCTGTCGGAATCGCTTTCCATGAGTTTCCTTTTTTCCTGGCTGGCTTCATTCCTCTGGCTATTCAAACGAAGGGAGAAGCGGATACTGGCCCTGCATATTATTATCACGCTGCTGTTTTGTTTCACCAGGGATTCCTGGATCTATATCCTTCTTTGTTTTTATCTGATGATGTGTGTCCTGGTGTTGTTATCTGACAGGTCATTGCTGAAATATTCACTGGTCATGCTTTTCACGGGCGTTGTTATTTTCTTTGTCCAGGGTGAGTTATCCCGGATCGGGCAACGCACAAAGCTTCCTCTGGCTAACAGCATGGTGCTGAGGGTGATGCCGGATTACAGGTATTATGCCTGGTTCAAGGCCAGGGGAATGCCCGACGAAAAAAGAATAAGAAACTATCTTTCAAGGCTGGATGTGAGTAAGGAAAACGAACTGTTCGACTTTTACTCCCTGTATACTGATCCCGTTTACATTCCCTTCCTTGACTGGTGTGCAGGTGAGGGAAGAACCCGGTATACGGAGTTTCTGGCCACACATCCTGCATATACTTTGCTTCTCAAAGACCCCCCCTGGAAATTAAAGCGGATCTGGGCCGTTAATATTGATTATGCCAGGAAGGTCAACGGGTATTCCATGTTAGCCGAAAAAATTTTCCCTTTCTTTACTCCTGTATCCGTTGTTATTTCAGCCATACTGCTGATGCTGATATTTCTGAAAAGAAAAGACCAATGGCTGCTGTACCCGGTGATCATGGCAGTAATATTCGCCATAAATATTTTCCTCCTGTATAATGCCGACGCTATGGAGGTGGAGCGCCATCTTTTCATTACCATGGTGATGGTCCAGTTTATCAGCATCTGGGCTTATTCCCTGATCCTGGATGAATGCGTCCGGAGAATCAGAAAGGCATTACCCTAAGAATTAAGGCTTAAAATAAATGTTTTTATCCCCAAATAACTGAACCAAAGTACATATGCAAAAGAAAATACTGATCCTCGGCGCCGGACTTGTCGGAGGTGCAATGGCAAAAGACCTTTCAAAAGACGAGCGCTTTCTTGTCACAGTTGCAGACATTGACCAGGATGCTTTGACCCGGATAAGCAGCATATACCCTGTCAGGACAACCAGGCGTGACCTTGTGAACCCTGAAACAGTGAAGGAACTGGCCGGGCCTTTTGACATGGTGATCAGCGCTGTGCCGGGTTTTATGGGTTACCGGACCTTTAAGGCTGTGATCGAAGCAGGCAAAGACATTGTCGATATTGCATTTTTCATTGAAGATCCGTTTGATGCGGATGGGCTTGCCCGTAAAAATAAAGTGACCGCCGTGATGGATTGCGGTGTTGCTCCCGGCATGTGCAATGTGCTGATAGGGTATGCGCATCATTTGCTGGATAAGACTGAGAATGTCGTGTATTATGTAGGTGGTCTTCCGGAGATCCGTGAATGGCCATATGAGTATAAGGCTGTTTTTTCTCCTGTGGATGTCATCGAGGAATATACCCGCCCGGCGCGTTTTATTGAAGCAGGGAAGTCCATCGTGAAACCGGCCTTATCTGATCCCGGGCTCATGAATTTCCCGCATATAGGTACGCTGGAAGCATTTAATACCGACGGGTTGCGTTCACTGGTAAAGACAATAAAAGCGCCGAACATGAAGGAAAAGACCTTGCGCTATCCCGGCCATATCGATAAAATGAAAGTCTTAAGGGATTCCGGTTTTTTCTCAAGGGAGGAGATGGAGGTGAACGGAGTCATGGTAAGGCCAATCGATGTAACCACCGGGCTTTTATTCCCCTTGTGGAAATTTACGGAAAAAGACATTGACATCACCGTGATGAAAGTAGTGGTTGAAGGCCTGAAGGATGGGAAGCATCTTCGTTATACCTGGGACCTTTTTGACCGGAAGGATGAATCAACAGGCATCCATTCCATGGCCCGAACCACGGGATATACAGCGACAGTGGCTTTACGGATGATTGCTGATGGTTTGTACACGCAAAATGGAGTGATCGTTCCGGAATACTTCGGGTCACACCCGGAATGTGTGGACTACCTGTTAAAGGGGCTGCGTGAGAGGGGGGTGGTGTATGAGGGGAAGGTTGAGGAGATGTGAGCGTATCCCTAAAACTCATCCGAGTCGATAACGGTTTTTTTCTTCTTCTTTTTCACTGTGGTGGGGGGTGAAGCTGTGGAATTTTCTTCATCGCCGCAATTGAAATCCACTTCAAGTGGTTTTTTAGGAGGGTCGAAATCGCGTTTGGTGATATTCAGGGTGGGATCAGCATAGACCTGCTGCATGTATAAAGCCCAGATCGGGAGTGCTGTATTTGCACCCTGTCCAAGAGCAAGGGTACGGAAATGGGCGGACCTGTCTTCGCAGCCTACCCAGATCCCGGAGACCAGGTCAGGGGTGATGCCCATGAACCATCCGTCGCTCTGGTTTTGAGTGGTACCTGTTTTTCCTGCGATAGGGTTATCAAACTGGTATTTGTACTTCAGCCTGATGCCGGTTCCGTAGGTGACCACGCCTTGCATCAGCTGAAGCATCAGGTAAGCGGTTTCCTCGCTGATCGCTTCCTGTTTCTTGGGTTTGAACTCCTGCAGGAGGTTCCCGTATTTATCTTCGATACGGGTGATAAAGATCGGTTCAGTGAAAACTCCCTGGTCGGCAAAGGTGCTCATGGCCCCGACCATTTCGTAAAGTGAGATATCACAGGATCCCAGAGCAATGGAATAAACTGCAGGAATATCGCTGGTTATACCCATTTTATGCGCCATAGCGACGACAGCAGCAGGCGTGTATTTCCTGATCAGCTGCCCGGAGATCCAGTTGTTCGAATTGGCCAGGGCCCATTTCAGTGTGACCTGCTCCCCCCGTCTTTCTTCGCTCGTGTTCTCGGGAGCCCAAACCTGTCCGTTATCCAGTTCAATTACCGGCTGAACATTGGGATAGGTTGCACAGGGTGATTCTCCTTCCTGCATGGCAAGTGTATAAAGGAAGGGTTTGAACGTGGAGCCGACCTGGCGTTTGCTGAATTTCACATGGTCGTACTGGAAATACCGGTAATCGATGCCGCCTACGTATGCCTTGACATATCCTGTATGCGGATCCATCGACATCAGCCCTGCCTGGAGGAAGAACTTATAATACCGTATTGAATCAAAAGGGGTCATGATTGTATCACGGTCCCCCTTCCAGGTGAAAACTCTCATTTTTACCTTGGTCCTGAACGCATTGATAATATCTGCCTCTTTATATCCATGTCCTTTCAGTATGGCATAGCGGTCGGAGCGCCTCATTGCTGAAAGGAGGAGGTTGTTTATTTCCTTACGTTCCACTTCTTTGTCGAACACGAAAGGCGCCGTGGGGATACCTTTCCAGTGGGCAAAGAAGGAAGGCTGGAGTTCCTTGCCAAGATATGCTGCGACAGCTTTTTCGGCGTATTCCTGCATCCTGTAGTTGATCGTGGTATGCACTTTCAGCCCGTCGCGGTAAAGATTAAACTCGCTGCCGTCTTCTTTTTTATGTGTATTGCACCACTCGGTAAGCACTGAACGAAGGTATTCCCTGAAATAGGTGGCCAGTCCGGTAGTATGGTCCTGGATGCGGTAGTTTTCCATATTCAGCGGGACTGCCCTCAGGGAATCGTATTCGGTTTTTTTGAGGTAGTCATAGCGTTGCATCTGGTAAAGAACCGTATTGCGCCGTTCGGTTGCCCTGATCGGGTTTCTCACCGGGCTGAAGTAGGAGGGTGCTTTAAGGATCCCAATGAGAAGCGCGGCTTCCTCAGCGTTCAGCTGGCCAGGCTCCTTGTTGAAATAGGTTTTGGCCGCAGATTTTATGCCAAATGACTGGCTTCCGAAATCCACTGTATTCAGGTACATAGCCAGAATTTCTTCCTTGGAATAATTCCTTTCAAGTTTGATGGCGGTGATCCATTCCTTGAACTTGATCATGACAGTTTCAAAGAAGGTACGGTTAGGTTTGCGGGGGAAAAGATTTTTTGCAAGCTGCTGGGTGATGGTGCTTCCTCCTCCTTTGGACGAGCCGGTCGCCATGCCCCAGAACACACGGATTATCGCACGCAGGTCGATGCCGGAATGTTCATAGAAACGGGCATCTTCAGTCGCGATAAGTGCATTGATCACATCCGGGGAGAGTTCCTGGAAATGGGTATTTGACCGGTTCTCGAAATAATATTTTCCAAGCAGTTTACCTTCTTCTGAAAGTATTTCGGTAGCCAGGCTGCTTTTAGGATTTTCAAGTTCTTCGAAAGTGGGCATTGGCCCGAAAAGCCCGGCGGCAACTCCGATAAAGAACAAAGCTATAAGGAAAATGCTGACGATATAAACAATCCAGAAATACCGAATATATTTTTTTTCATCCACTTTCCGGGGACTTTTTTCCATTTTCCTTAATAGCGGGATATGGTCGATACCGCTCATACCTCATTCCTGTTCTGTTTCTATTTCAAGGCCGATATCCCTTATTCCTTTCAGCTGGCTTTTCCGCATGGCCTGTTCAAATGTAAAGGCATAATTTCCTTTCCGGGTGAAACGGATTCCCTTCTGGAACCGGAAGCGGTTATATTTGATGCTTCCTGCGCCGGAACCAAGCCATCTGCCGTCATAATCGGCCAGCCGGCATTCGATCGTATCCCGGGCTGTTTTTCCGTCCGGGAACCTGGTATCAAGGAACAGGTATATATTGGCAAACGGATAATCAACATCATTACGTATATCGATGAACATTAAAAACCGTTTCGATGTATCAGGTATGGAGACGTTGAATGTAATTTTATTTTCCGTGTTCCAGGTAGCGTCGGGAATGCGTTGTGTTTCGTGGAAAAAGCGGTTCGAATTGCAGGAAAGCAGGACCACCGGTATGACTGACATAAGCAGTAAGAATGCAGGGCTGCAGCGCATCTTCAGAAGTTAATGATTTTCACAGGTGGTCGAAACGGGTCAGGTCATCCTGGCCGACGCCGTTATCGAACTCACGTTTATGTTCGGTTATATTGGCAAAATCTTCCAGTTTCTCAGGTATCCTGTCGGCCTTGTTCTCTTCCAGGATGAAGAGCACGTTCTTCAGAGGGATAGCAAGAAGGTGCTGGGGGTTATTGACATAGGAATACCACATCAGTTGCTGGAAGATATCTGTTTTCTGGTAAAATGCTTCGCCGGCTTTGGTTTTCAGGATGATCCCGGTATCAGGAAATTCTTTCAGGGCATCGATATATGTGTCGAATTCATAATTCAGGCAGCATTTCAGTTTTCCGCACTGGCCGGCAAGTTTTTGCGGGTTGAGCGAAAGCTGCTGCACTCTGGCAGTATTCGTTGTAACCGAGGAAAATTCGCTGAGCCAGGTGGAGCAGCAAAGTTCCCTTCCGCATGTTCCGATGCCACCGAGCCGGCTGGCTTCCTGGCGGGCACCTATCTGGCGCATCTCGATCCTGACTTTGAATTCCTCCGCGAGGATCTTTATCAGTTCCCTGAAATCGACCCTGTCGTCGGCAGTATAATAGAAAATGGCTTTGGTATTATCGCCCTGGTACTCCACGTCGTTAATCTTCATCTGGAGTCCAAGGTTGTCGGCGATCTCCCTGGACCTGAACATGGTGGATGATTCGATTTCCACGGCGGATATCCATTTTTCAATATCTGTAAGCCTTGCCCTGCGGTAGACCTTCCGGATATCCTGTGAGGCGGGGTCAATGCCTTTGTTCATAAGCTGGAAACGGATGAGTTCGCCTGCTATGCTGACGATCCCGATATCATGGCCCGGCGAGGCTTCCACAGCGACGATATCCCCGGTTTCAAGATCCAGTTCGGGAGGTACCCGGAAGAAATCCTTTCGGCTGTTCTTGAATCTCACTTCAATCACATCCAGGGGTTTATGAGATTCGGGAAGCGGGATTGACCGGATCCAGTCAAAGGAGTCGAATTTGCTGCAGCGGTGCTGGAGGACAACATTATTTTTCTGGTAGGGGGAAGGGGCCCCGCAGCAACCTCTTGTGAGAAAAGGATTTCCCGATGAGTCATAGGAAGGGCCCCTGAACTCTATTTCCGGTTCGGCAATAGGCACAGTTTGGGCCTGCTGGTTCTCGTCCTGGGCCGGAGCCTGAGAAGGTTCTGGCTGGGGCCGGGGTTCCTGGGCCGGGTTCTGGTCTTGGGGTTCTTCCATGGTCATTCATTTTTTCTCCGGATCCTTTGGATGAGGAGGCCCTGCAGGGCGGGAATTGGTTTACAAAGGTACAAAATCCGGCCGGAAAAGATGTACTATTTTCAGCGAGAGGTCGAGAAAAAGGGCAGGGGCATATGCGTTTCGTTCAACATGATAGATAGCTGTGTTGAACAGATCGTGGAATCCGGCCAGGCCGGCAGAGTCGATGATGGGTGCAAATTTTTCCAGGAAACCGGCTTCTTCCTTTCCGGTGCCTGCCCTGCCGGCCTGGCCGTATATGACTCCCGGACACAGTGCGAGGATATGCAGGGAGTATTGCAGGAATGCTTTCTGCTTCTCCCTGCCTGCCTTTGCCATCTCGGAGGCAAAACCAATAAGCTCCGGAACTTTCATGGAATAACACAGACGCATCCATCTGGCGAAAGTGGTAAAATACAGCTTTTCACCCGTATCGTCATCTGCCCGGATAACATCCCTGTCAGGAGGGATCCTCACCATCAGGCACCTGGAAACGATCGTACTGAAAATCTGGTCAGGGTCTTCGGAAATCAGAAGAAAAAGGGTCTTTTCAGGAGGTTCTTCCAGGATCTTGAGGATCTTCGGAGCAGCCGCATAAAATAACTTTTCCACCATCCAGATGATCATGACTTTGTATTCCGACTCATAGGTTTTATAACTCAGCATGGAGATAATCTCGTTGCAGTCATCCGCATTGATGATGCCCTGTTTGTTCTCTATGCCGATGAAATCATACCAGTCCTGAAGATTCACAGGAAACGGCCTTTGAAGAATAAAGCTTCGCCAGTCGGCAGTAAAAAGCTTGCTTTGTGGTTTTTTTGTAACTTTTCTTGTATTAGCAACAGGATAAATAAAATGAAGGTCAGGGTGGATGAGTTTCGAATATTTGATACATGACGGGCAGGTGCCGCAGGAGTCAAGGGATGTAGCGGTGTAGGGAGGCAGCGGGGAAGCGAAATCAGTGGTAGCAAAATTGTGAGTTTGCGAGGTGGAAAAATCAGTTTCAGTTACTGCCGGCCGGCGGTTTTTGCAGTTGATGAACTGGGCGTAGGCGATGGCCAGGGCAAGTTTGGCAGAGCTTTCCGGGCCATAAAAGAGCTGGGCATGGCTTACCCTTTGATCAATCACGGTACGGATCAGCTTTTCTTTTATTGCCTGCTGGCCTGGAATGTCACTAAAACGCATAGTCCTCAAACGTAAAATATCCGCATTGAAGGGATGGAATTAAGCTAACAAGTAGATCCCCATAGTTCATCCCCGTGGTCCCCGATCCAAATCCTTTTCAAAATTAAGCAAATTCACGACAGCCTGAATGATATCAATCGCAGGAATGAAGGCAATCCCTCCTCCCCGGATTCATCCATTTTTATTCTTTTTCCCCCCTGAAAAGTCCGAAAGGCATTACCAGCCCGAAAGTGATCCTCCTCCCCATATTATAGATGCCGACCTCTTTCAGGCGGCTCAGATGATCGTAATATTTCGTATTCACCATATTTGTCCCGCTGATATAAAATGTCCACATCTGTTTCTGAACCTTAAGTTTGGTCCCCACATTGAAATTCAGGAGGACATATCCCGGTGTATCGGTCTCAAAAACATCTATCCTGTTCTGGGCAAAATGGGTCTCCAGTTCAAGCTGGATATAAGGCTGTTTTAATGCGCTGGTCTTCTGTGTTTTAAAGGTCCATTTCACCTGGTCGGTCAGGTGGAGTGCGGGAATAAAGGGCAAAGGAATACCGGTCGACAGGTTACCACCCCATACATAATCGAGATTGTTGTCGAAATGAAGGGCATCAACCGGGTGGACATCCAGCTCAAATTCAAATCCTTTCAGCAATGAATTTCCCTGGACATAGCGGTAAACAGGATACCATACACCGTTCACCTCCTTTTTCTCCCCGTTGATATTCCTGTAATAAATATAGTTGTCAATGATGTTGTAGAACCCGTTAAAGGACATATTCAGAAATTTGTTATCCCATGAGATCTCCCCGTCGATCTGCAGGCTTGTTTCCGGGTTCAGATCCGGGTTCCCGATCTCATATCTGAAGGTACCTTCATGGAGTCCATTGGCGGCGAGTTCTGAAATATTCGGGGCCCGGAATCCCCTGCCTACATTAAATTTGAAGTTAATGGCCTTATTAAGCCGGAATGTCATCCCGGTTGATCCTGTGAAGGCGGAGAAATCCCTGCTGAAAGCCCTGAACAGAGTATCACCTGAAGGAGCAGGATGCCCGAGAGTATCCAGGTACAAGGGATATCCGTTCACATGCCTGTAGTCATAACGCATACCAAGATTCAGGGTAAATCTTTCCCATGTCTTTTTCGCATAAACAAATCCTCCCCAGTCCTGCAGGTCATAATCAGGGATCAGGAAATCAGTGCCATGATTACGGTTGAACTGTGTCATACCTGCAATCCCTGCCGCAAGTTCAATTGACTTTCCCAGAAGCCGGGTGTACCGCAGATCATAGGTCCAGGTATCCAGGTGTAAAAACAGACCGGGAGCATCAGGGGTTTCACCGAATTCCCTCCTGTTGTTCCACTGGTAACCGAGGGATATTTTCAACTGGTTATCTTTAAAGAGAAGATTGGTGACGGAGGATATTTTATCGTGGCTCACATTCTGAAAAGGGACATCGATGGACCGGCTCTTTGCCCTGGATTCAGAGACAATATTTCCCTGGTAATCAATGAACTGCATTGTCGCGGAATCGCGTGTTCCGTCAATCATCCCAATTTTTGTATTAAATGAGCTGAAATGCAGGTGTGAGTAACCCCATTTTTTAACAACACCGGCCATCAGAGAGAAATTTTTCTCATTGAATCCTGAGTTATAGACCCATTCGGTGGGAGTGCTGTACGATGCTGCTGTTTTATATGTTCCCCTGGCCCTCCAGATCCATCCGTTCTGGTTCCCTTCCACCATCAGGGAGTTACTGTAAAGCCTGTTGTTGGTTGAAAACTGTGAAACCCATTCCCCGTCAATGGAACCCATGTTGGCCGGGGTCTGCTCGAGGATGTTGATCACCCCGCCCATGGCATCGGAACCATAAAACAGGCTTGCCGGGCCTTTCAGGACCTCAATGCGGTCGGCCGAGAACTGGTCGATCTCAATCCCATGTTCGTCGCCCCACTGGTTTCCTTCCTGCCGCACTCCTTCATTGAGAGTCACAATATGGTTGTATGACAGTCCCCTGATCACCGGTTTTGAGATTTCTCCCCCGGTTGTGATCTCTGAAACACCCGGTATAGTTGAAATCGAATTGATAAGATTGGTGGATGGCAGAGTGAGCAGGTGATCTTTATTGATCGGTGTGATGGAAATACTGCTGCGGTCATTGTCGGATGACAATGCATTTCCTGTGACCACTACCTCCTTTGCCTCTATGGCCGAAGGATTCAGCTGAAAGTCATGTGAATGGACCTTGGCAAGGTCCAGGGTCAGGACTTCCGCCTTATATCCGATAAAGCTGACCTGCACTATGATAGAGGAACCCGGCAGGTTACGGAACTGGTAAAACCCATCATTATTCGTGGAAGTACCGGCTTTCAGGTCTGGGAAGAAAATCGTCGCGCCAGGCAGTGACTCACCGGTTTCCTTATCTGTGACATGACCTGAAAGTGAATTCTGAGAATAAATCAGTGAACTTTGAAAAATGGCAAGGACATATATAATTGTAAGAATCCTGTTTTTCATGAATTTGAAAATAAAATAGAAAAATGCAGTAATAACCAGAAAAATTAAACCGGAAACTTGATTCCGGGTTCAGCGCTGGAAAACAGGTCACTGCCCTTCAGAAACTAAATACTGAAGTTCTGACTGAAGTATTGGGAACCAGCCTGAGAAAATTCAGGCTGTGCAGGCGGGGCTCTTGTGGAAAATACACGCTGTATGTTCTGTAACACACATTCCTTGGCAGGAAGCCGGAAAATTTTAAAAACAAAACGGAAAGATCCCTGTATTGAAACGAAAAGATTGGAAAAATTTGAAAACTTGTATTGCAATAGTTTACAATGCTTGTGGATTTTATCAAACAC
>Ga0182021_10001631_pt1 | contig 25985 bp, 20 predicted proteins | sample 612E3MmetaG_FD_120493 | JGI IMG/M metagenome (GOLD analysis project Ga0182021, IMG submission 120493) | Permafrost microbial communities from Stordalen Mire, Sweden - 612E3M metaG (Illumina Assembly) | ecosystem: Environmental > Terrestrial > Soil > Wetlands > Permafrost | place: Sweden... | reverse complement strand
TCGCCCCGTTGGTCGGTGAAGCATACCCGCAATGGCTCGAGGGTTCAAACTCCGGCCCGGCGAAACGGCCTTATCGTATGAGCACCCTTCGGACTGAGCCTTCCCGCGATTACCCGCCGGATGCCATGATTTTTCAGCCATTTGCCGCGGCCCGAATGCCTACCCCAAAAAGCTCTAGCCTCGCCATAGGCCGGATGGTATGCTCTTCGGAACCCGCATCCCCTGCGGGTTCACATTTACGAATAAGGGTGAACCATATGGTTTGGACAGCTCCGGTTTTCGAAGAAGTGTCTCTCTGCTGCGAAATCAACTCCTACGCGAGTGCAAAGCTGTAATCTCAATTCATGCAAGTGAAGATTCTCGGCTCCGCCGCCGGGGGTGCATTTCCGCAGTGGAATTGCGCCTGTCCAAACTGTGCTGCCGTCCGCAGCGGCCAGTTCAAGGGTAAGCCTCGGTCGCAGACCCAGGTCGCCATTAGCAGTGACGGCCGTTCGTGGTTTCTCCTCGGGGCCTCTCCTGACTTGCGATTCCAGATCGAGTCTTCACCGGAACTCCATCCAACTTCGGGGACGCGCCACTCTCCGATCGTTGGCGTAGTCCTCGCCAGTGCCGATCTCGATCACGTTCTCGGACTGCTCCTGCTCCGCGAGTTGCAGCCATTTCAGGTGTACGCCGCCGAATCCGTGATCAATATTCTGCGCGGCCACAACAGCATGTTTGGAATGTTGAACCGCGTCGCCGATCAAGTCCGCTGGAACACGATTCGCGCCGCCGAACAGTTTTCTGTGCAGCCGCCAAAGGCGGCGGATGCCAGTATCGACTGCCAAGCCGTCGCGCTCTCCTCGCGTTACCCCGCGTATGTGGTCGGGATGCCTGAATCGGGGGATGCCACGCTCGGCCTGATCCTGAGAAGCAAATCCGGGGCAACTCTGGGTTTCTTCCCGCAACTTCCGAAGCTGACGCCCGAGTTGAAGAGTCTATTCGCGACGCTCGATTGCCTGCTGCTCGATGGAACGTTCTGGAGTGATGACGAATTGATCCGGCTGCAAGGTTCCGGCCAGCGCGCTCGCGAGATGGGTCACATTCCAGTCGGCGGAGAAGATGGTACTCTGCGTCAACTGGCTGGGCTGACTAAGCCTCGCAAAATGTATATTCACATGAACAACACGAATCCCATGCTCAACGAAGCAGGCGCCGAGTACCGCGCGTTGCGCGATTCGGGATGGGAACTGGCGGAAGACGGATGTCACTTCAACCTGTGAAGACAACGCCCGCGGCATTGCTCACGATGGATGAGTTGCGGTCTGCCTTGCGGCAGGTCGGCGAGGAGCGCTATCACCACCAGCATCCGTTTCATTTGCTCATGCACGAAGGGAAACTGACTCGCGGCCAGTTGCAGGCATGGGCGCTAAACCGCTACTACTACCAGAGCATCATTCCTCTCAAGGACGCGATCATTCTCTCTCGCAGCGACGATCCAGAATTCCGCCGTGCCTGGCGCAAGCGGATAGTGGACCATGATGGCGACGCCAACTCCAGAGATGGCGGTATCAAGCGTTGGCTGAGGCTGGCCGAGGCGACCGGCCTCAGTGCGGAGCGCGTCGCCGGCAAAGGCGAAATCCTGCCCGCAACGCGCTATGCAGTAAACGAATATCTCAACATCGTGCGCACCCGCCCATTGCTGGAGGCGGTCGCTTCGTCGCTGACCGAATTATTCTCCCGCGACCTGATCTCGCTGCGGATGGACCGGTTGCGCCAGCACTATCCGTGGCTCTCGGGAGGCCTGGATTACTTCGTGGCCCGGCTCGATCAGGCTCCGGAAGATGCTGCGTTCGCTATCGGTTATGTTTATGAGAACGCGCACACCCGCGAGGAACAAGAGAGGGTCATCCAGGCATTACGCGACAAGTGCGACATCCTCTGGGCGCAGCTCGACGTACTCTACTTCGCTTACGTGCAGCCCGGTTGGCCGCCGCACGGGGCTTTTCGGATCGAGGCCTGACCATGGCGATTCCTGAATCCAGCAAGCCAGCTCTTGCGGTCGGATGCCGCTGGAAAGAGGACGCAGAGGAACCCATCCTTCTCTTCCCCGAGGGTGCGATGAAAGTGCAGGGCACGGGCCTCGCCATCTTGGAGCTCTGCGACGGCCAGCACACCTTCCCTGAAATGGTTGCAGAATTACAGCGGCAATATTTTGGCGCGGACCCCAAACGGATTCTTGACGATGCCACCAGGTTTCTTGAGCAGCTACACGAAAAGCGCATTGTGGATTTCTGATGCTCGCGAACCCGCTTGCCCTGATCGCCGAGATCACGCACCGCTGCCCGCTGCATTGCGTCTACTGCTCGAATCCACTGGAACTTGCCGCCGCAAGTTCCGAACTGAAAACTGACGACTGGCGGCGGGTTTTTGCGGAGGCGGCCCAGCTCGGAGTCCTGCACCTTCATCTGACCGGTGGCGAGCCGCTGGCCCGCGCCGATCTGGAAGAACTCATCGCGACCGCGCACAGCGCCAGGCTCTACACCAACCTGATCACCTCAGGTCTCGGCCTTTCCCGCGAGCGTCTCAAAAAATTGGTGGACACCGGACTCGATCACATCCAGCTCAGCTTTCAGGGTTTTCAATCCGACCGCGCCGACTGGATTGCCGGAACAAAGTCGCATGCCCACAAAATCGAACTTGCAAGTTGGGTCCTCGAGCACCGCATCGCTTTCACTGCCAACCTCGTCGTCCACCGTCAGAACCTCGACCATCTGGACGAGATGATTGCGTTCCTGGAAAAGCTAAAGCCAAACCGAATCGAAATTGCCCACACTCAGTACTACGGATGGGCGCTCGAGAACCGCGCCGCGCTCATGCCCACCGCCGCCCAACTCGAAAACGCAGTTCGTGTTGTGGCCGAGGCCGAGACCCGACTGAAAGGCACCATCCGCATCGACAGTGTCGTGCCCGACTACTATGCCCAATTTCCCAAAGCGTGCATGGGCGGCTGGGGACGCCGTCTGATCCTCATCAATCCCGCCGGAGAAGCGCTTCCCTGCCACGCAGCGGGCGTGATCCCCGGCATGGTCTTCGACAATGTCCGCGAGCACTCGCTGAAGTCGATCTGGCAGGAGTCTTCCGCCTTCCAGCGCTTTCGCGGAGAGGACTGGATGCAGGAGCCCTGCCGCACTTGCGAACGCCGCACCGAAGACTTTGGCGGATGCCGTTGCCAGGCATTTCTCCTCACCGGAGACGCCGCCGCTACCGACCCGGTGTGCTCGCTCGCGCCGACTCGTGCTGTGGTTGTGCAAGCCCTGCGTCAATCCCCGACCGACGTCATTTCTCCATCCATCCTCGCGGAAAATTGGAAGTACCGCCCGAATCCCAGTCGCGCATAGGTTTTAAATTGGGTGACGCGGTTCACGATTCGGTCAATGCGTGTAGTGGCGCATTATCACCAATAATCCGGCCTCGCAACTATCCGAAATAGTAGGAGCCTGGCGGCAATTGACGCAATCCAGCGGATGGCAGACCAAATCGGTGCGCTTCCGATCAAAATATTTTCACACTACACAAGCCGCAAAAGCACGTGTACAGTTGTGGTCATTTTCGACCTCACCGAAGGGGACTCCGCTTGAGATTGCTTCGAAAGTTCGCCATCACGTCCGCCGTGCTGTTCGCATTGGTCGGAGCCGCAGGTGCCCAAACCTGGACACCACTCACGAATCAACCCGGGTTCAACCTGGGCGCCATGCTGCAACTCCGGGACGGCAGAATCCTGGTGCACGAGGAACAATCCGGAAACTCCCGCAACTGGCATATTCTCACCCCCGACGCCACAGGCAGTTACGTGAATGGCACGTGGAGTTCGGGTGGACAACTGCCTGTCGGCTACGCACCGTGGTTCTTCGGTTCCCAAGTGCTGCTGGACGGAAAGTCAATCGCGATCGAAGGCGGAGAATACAACAACGGTCAAGCAGTATGGACAACGCTGGGTGCGATTGGAACCATCTCCGGGAGCTCGATAACCTGGACCGCCAACTCCGCTCCTAATGGCTGGGCTAACATTGGCGACGCGGAGAGCGTGATTCTGGCCAACGGAACTTACATGCAGTCCAACTGCTGTTCACCCCAGAATGCGTTGTTTAGCGGACCGAATTCGTGGACAGCAACCGGTTCGGTGCTCCAGTCCAGTAACGATGAGTCAGGCTTCACGCTGCTGAGCAACGATTTAGTGCTGACCGTAGATGCGAAGAACAATTCCAATTGCGGCACCAGCCGCGGTTCGGAACTCTATGATCAGGTCACCGGCCTCTGGTCGTGCGGACCACAGACTCCCGTCCAACTCTACAATGCCAACGATGAAGAACTTGGCGCAGCGGTCCTGATGTACAACAACAAGGTGTTGCAATTTGGAGGGCTGGTACCTGCGACGGCTCTCTACGACGTTGCCACCAACACATGGTCGGCCGGTCCGACTCCGGCAAACGGTTTGGACCAGGCCGATGGTCCGGCAGCACTGGAGCCCAACGGCAAAGTTCTCGCCATGTTGAGCCCTGGCCTCTTCCAAGGTGGCTGCCAGTTTGTCGAGTACAATCCAGCAACCAACACCTTGGCGAACACTGCCAATCCGGCGCACTGCCCGGCTGATTCGTCCTACGTTGGACACCTGATGATCCTGCCGACCGGGCAGATCATGTTCACCGACTTTAGCAATCGCGTTGAAATCTATACGCCGGCCTCCGGTGTGGTTTCGGGCGTCGCACCGACGATCAATCCGGTGAGCGGGTCGGTCGGCAGTCCTTCGACGAACAACGTTCTGTCCGGCACACAACTCAATGGCTTGTCGGAGGGCAGTGGCTACGGTGACGACTACCAGGGACCCACCAACTATCCACTGGTTCGCCTTGTGCAGCTCGATCCTCCTCACAATGTCTATTACGCCACCACTCACGATGAGAGCACTCACTCGATCGCTCCCTTCACTCCCAACTCGACCAAGTTCGACGTGCCGGCTGGTCTTCCCGCCGGAAACTACAACCTGGTTGCGCTTGCCAACGGCATCGAATCGAACGCGATCGCGGCCAACGTCGTGGCGAGCCCTGATTTCAGCCTGACCGCAAACCCGAACGCGGTGAGCGTTGCGCAGGGCGGCAGCTCACCGAGCACGATCACGGTCGTGCCTGTGAACGGTTTCAACGGCAGCGTGACGTTGAGCGCCTCCGGTCTACCGAACGGCGTGACGGCGGGGTTTGCACCGAATCCGACAGCGTCAACCAGCACGCTGACTCTTACAGCTAGCGCCACAGCGACGGTTGGAACATCAACCGTGACGGTTACGGGTACGTCGGGATCACTGACGCATACCACGACGATCCAACTCACAGTTACTGTTGCGAGTGGCCCAGTCGTTACTCTCTCACCGACTTCGCTGGCTTTCGGGAATGTTGTTAAAGGCGCCACGAGCGTTGGAAAGAGCGTGATCCTCACCAACACCGGGAACGCGACGCTGAATATCAGCAACATCGCGACCAGCGGTGATTTCGCGCAAACAACATCCACCAAACCATGCGGAAGCACCCTGGCCCCGGGGAAGAATTGCAAGATCACAATTACCTTTACTCCGACCCAACTCGGAGCTCGCACGGGGACCTTGACCATTACCGACAACGCTCCAGGAAGTCCGCAGACTGTGCCGCTCTCTGGCACTGGCATCGTGCCAGTCACGCTGACGCCTGCCAGCAAAACATTCCCAATTACGACGGTGGGAACGAGCAGTGTGGCAAAGGTGTTCACCCTTGCCAACAAACAGAGCGTGGCGCTGACCGGCATCTCAACCCAAACTACCGGGGACTTCAGCATCTCCGCGACGACCTGTTCGGCGAGTTTGGCTGCCAAGTCCAAATGCACGATCAGCGTGATGTTTACGCCCACGCAGACCGGCACGAGGACAGGCACATTGCGAGTGAACGATAGTGCAGTCGGTAGCCCGCAGACGTCGAGTCTGACGGGAACGGGCAAGTAACCCTAACCAGCAAATTGAACCGGTGGGCGGGACTTCGATCCCGCCCCTTTTTTCGTCGCAACCGCCCTCGTTACTAGAGGAAAACCGCCGGTGGGCCAGACATCCATCCATTGGAAATGAGCCCGGCTACTCCAATTCCAATTCAATCTTCTTTGGGTCCGCTTCCAATTTGGTAATTCTAAACTTGAGAATCTGTCCGGTGCGACCAGCTTCCGGCGCGGCTTCGCTGGCGGGTGCGCCGCTTTTCCAGCGTGCCTGAAGCATGGACCCGAGCGAGGACAGGTCGGCTTTCACGGTTGCCGGCGCTGGCGGTTCTCTTTCAACTACCGGACTCGCCGCCTTCATGCGACACGTCCCCTGAACGCCTTCGCCCAGTTCCACGCGAGCGTTTCCCTCGGAAACCTCGAGCATGCGGCCGGTCACAACATCGCCTTCCTTGTGATCGGCGATGTATTCATCCAGGCCCGATGGAATCAACTGCTTCATGCTCAGGCGAATGTTCCTCTTTTCTGCATCGACGGCGAGCACCTGCGCCTTGACTACCTGCCCAATCTTCAATACTTCTTGCGGATGGTTGATGCGCTTCTCAGCGGTGATTTCGCTGATGTGAATCATGCCTTCAACGCCTTCGGTCAACTGCACGAACGCGCCAAACTTCGCAATGTTCGTGACCGGCCCTTCGATCACCGATCCCACCGCAACTTTCTGTGCGACGTCGGCCCAGGGGTCTCCGAGCGCCTGCTTCAGCCCGAGGGACATGCGCCGCTCGCCCATGCTGATGCCGAGGATCACTGCTTCCACTGTGTCTCCGGGCTTCACCACGTCGCCCGCACTTCTGACTCTCTTCACCCACGACATCTCGGAAATGTGGATCAACCCTTCAATGCCGGGCTCCAGTTCAACAAACGCGCCGAAGTCGGCGATGCGGGTTACGGTACCGCGCACGCGCTCTCCGGTTTTGTACTTTTCCGGAACCACATCCCAGGGATGCTTCTGCAGTTGCTTCATGCTGATCGAAATCCGCCGTTTGTCGGGATCGATCTTGATCACCTTGGCTTCAATCTCCTGCCCCGCCGAGAGTACATCTGAGGCCTTGTTTACGCGGTGCCAGGAGATTTCTCCGACATGCAGCAGAGCATCGACTCCGCCGATATCCACGAAGGCACCGTAGTCGGTCAGGCTGCGGACCACGCCCTGCACGGTCTCGCCTTCCTTGAGTTCGGAGTAGCGGCGTCCCTTGGTAGCGACGTCTTCTTCCTCGGTAATGACGCGCCGATCCACGACCAGATCCTCTTCGGCCGCGTCGAGTTTGGTGATGCGGCAGCGGATTTCCTGCCCCACCAACTTCTCCATCTCGGCCGCATCGCGCGCTCCGCTGCGCGAAGCTGGCATGAAGGCGCGGACTCCCACGTCCACGGTCATGCCGCCTTTCACCACTCCGGTGACCGTGCCCACAATGGTCGTCTTGTCGGCGAAGGCCTTCTCGAGCGCTGGCCAGTCCGTCGGGCGCTCCACCTTGCCGCGAGTCAGTTCGTAGTAGCCCTCCGGATCACGGCCCTTGACCGTGACTCGCATCTTGTCGCCGGCCTTCGGCGCTTCAGGATCGTTCTGGAATGTCGACAGCGGCAAAATGCCCTCGCTCTTGAAGCCGATGTCGAGGATCACCGTGTCGGCAGTAACGGTAATCACAGTGGCTTCGCGGCCTTTGGAGGCGTCTTCCGGCTTGCGCGCGCGGCTCTTCTCGTACTGCTTGAAAATGTCGCCGAACGACTCAGTGGACTCAGGGGCTTGGGATTCTGGAATGTCTGGGTTGGGCATGAATGGTTACAGCCTTCTTACGGCTTGACCCGACTAGGATAACATCCAGCTCGCTCAACGATTTCCGCAGGGCAGTATGTTACGCGAGGACCGACTGGTAGTCCTCGTACACGCCCTTGAAGTCGGTGATTTTGTGGCTGGACTCGAAGTGCCAGACCCGGGTTGCCACTTCATCGATCAAGTCTTCGTCATGCGTAACGAGCAGGACCGTGCCCTGATAACGCTGAAGTGCGATGTTGAGGGCGTTGATGGATTCGAGGTCGAGATGGTTGGTGGGCTCGTCGAGCACCAACACATTCGGTTTCTGCAACATCAGTTTGCAGAAGATCAACCGCGCTGCCTCTCCACCGGAAAGAACGTCGGTGCGCTTATCCGCATCGTCGCGGGGAAATAGCATCTGGCCGAGCAAGCCGCGGATCTCTTCGGTAACGGCCGACGGATCCCACTGGTGCAGCCATTCGAGCACCTTCACACCGGGCTCGATCAGCGCTTTGTGATCCTGGGGAAAGTAGCCTACGGAAGCTTCGTGACCCCAGACGATTTTTCCGCCGGTCAGGAATGGCCCATCGTAGCCGCTGGTAGCGCGCAGTTCGGCCTCGGGAACCGTGGGGGCGTTAGCCAGGAGCGCATTGACCAGGGTCGTCTTGCCCGCGCCGTTGCGGCCCATCAGGGCAATCTTCTCGCCGCGAATGATGCTGGCCGTAAACTTGCGGACGACTTCAGTGTCCCCATAGGATTTGTTGAGGCCCTCGATTTCGATGATGTGTTTGCCGGAAGGCCGCTTCTGTTCGAACTTCAGGAACGGACGCTGGATGTTCGACTTTGCCAGTTCAGTGACCTGCAGGCGTTCCACTTCCTTGCGGCGCGACTGCACCTGGCTGGATCGGGTGCCGGCCGAGAACCGGGCAATAAATTCGTTCAACTGGCTGATCTTCTTTTCCCGCTGTGCGTTCTGCGATTCGATCTGTGAGCGGATCTGAGTCTTTGCGACCACCATGTCGTCGTAGGTGCCGGTGTAGGTGATGATGGTCTGGTAGTCGATGTCCGCGATGTGCGTGCAAATGCCATTGAGGAAATGGCGATCGTGCGAGATCACCATCAGCACGCCTTCGTATTGATTCAGGAAATTCTTCAGCCAGTGAATAGAATCCAGATCCAGGTTATTGGTGGGCTCGTCGAGCAGCAGCGCCTGGGGATGTCCAAACAGGGCTTGCGCCAACAGCACGCGGACTTTTTGTCCGCCCGGCAGTTCGGCCATCTTCCGCTCATGGAGTGCGTCGGGAATATCGAGGCCTTGCAGCAGGATGGCCGCGTCACTTTCGGCGGTGTACCCGTCTTCTTCGCCGACGATGCCTTCGAGTTCGCCGAGCCGCATGCCGTCGGCGTCGGTCAGTTCCGCCTTGGAATAAATCTTTTCGCGCTCTTCCAGCGCTGCCCAGAGCCGCTTGTTGCCCATAATGACGCCGTCGATGACACGGTGCGCGTCGAAGGCGAATTGATCCTGGCTGAGAACGCCGAGCTTGCGGGGACGCACCACAGTTCCCTTCTGCGGGTCCAATTCACCAGTCAGAAGCTTCATGAAAGTGGACTTGCCGGCGCCGTTGGGACCAGTCAGGCCGTAGCGCTTTCCGGGACCAAAGCCGGTGGAAACTTCGTCAAACAGAACTTTGGCGCCGTAGCGCATGGACACATTGCTGACTGAGATCATGATGCCTTGGAGACTGCGGAAAATTACCCAAAAGGAGGGGACGCAGCTGCTGTTATTAGAATATCACGGCCAATCGCATGGAATGGAAGCACGGCAGTAACCAAAAGGTGATACCGCCGTGGTAGCCTTTTCCAGTTCAGCTTGCCTTTATTTGGGCCTTTGCATTCTTCAACGGAGAGTTCATGAACGATTCTCACCCGTCGCATGTTGACCTTCAGGTCATCGCGCACCAGATCATGGTCGAAAATGGCTTTGAACCGGAGTTCCCCGCCGGGGTCCAACAGCAACTCGCGGATCTCAAGGCGCGCCCGCCGGTGGCTGCGTCTTCCAAGGACGTCCGCGACCTGAGAGGGCTGCTCTGGTCCTCCATTGACAACGACACTTCGCGCGACCTGGACCAGGTTGAAGTGGCCGAGAGGCTGCCCAATGGAGACGTCAAGGTGATGGTCGGCATGGCGGATGTCGATGCCTTTGTGCCGAAGGCTTCCGCCATTGATACGCACGCTGCAAAAGAGACAACCACGGTTTATGCAGGCGTGCGCAATTTTCCGATGTTGCCGGAGGAACTATCCACCGGGGCGTCTTCGCTGCTTGAAAACGGAGACAAGCTGGGCGTCGTGATCGAATTTGTCGCCAGCTCCGACGGCGAAGTGACTTCCAGCACCGTCTATCGGGCGCTGCTTCGCAACAAGGCACAGCTCATGTACAACTCGGTGGGGGCATGGCTGGAAGGCACGGGTGCTGCGCCGCCGAAGGTTGCTGCATCGGCCGATTTGCAAGCGCAACTCAAACTCCAGGACCAGGTCGCACAGGCCCTGATGAAACAACGCTACCTTCATGGAGCGCTGAATATTGAAACCAGCGAAGTGAACCCGGTCGTGGTCAACCAGCAGGTAATTGACATCGCGCAGCACCAGAAAAATCGGGCGACCATGCTGATCGAGGATTTCATGATCGCCGCCAACGGCGTGGTGGCGCGCATGCTGGAGAAAGTCTCATCCTTGCGGCGCATCGTGAAGACGCCAGAACGATGGGACCGCATCGTACAACTGGCTGCCGCGCGCGGTGAGCAACTGCCGGCACAACCCGACTCCAAGGCACTCAACAATTTTCTGCTCAAGCGCAAAGCCGCCGACCCCGACCGCTTTGCCGACCTCTCGCTGGCCGTCATCAAGCTGATTGGACCGGGTGAATATGTTCTGGAGCGTCCCGGGGACCCGGAACAGGGCCACTTCGGGCTGGCCGTGCAGGACTACACCCACTCGACGGCGCCGAACCGGCGGTTTGCGGATGTTGTCACGCAACGGCTGATCAAAGCGTTTCTGTCCGGAACTCCTGGGCCGTACTCCGACGACGAACTGGGCGCAATCGCCCAGAACTGCACGGTGAAAGAAGATGCCGCTCGGAAAGTTGAGCGGGAGATGTCGAAACGCCTGGCGGCAGCCGCCATGAGCCAGCGGATTGGGGAGACATTCGACGCCATCGTCACCGGCGTAACCCCGCGCGGAACGTTTGTCCGCGTGATGCAGCCCCGCATTGAAGGACTACTAGCGCAAGGGCAGCAAGGCCTGGATGTCGGAGACAAGTTGCGGGCGCGCTTGACGCGGACGGATGTGCAGCGCGGATACATCGATTTCGCCCGCGCCTAGAAACGCTCCGGTCAGTGGGCCTGTTCCATCGCAATCGCACGCGGAAACAGAATGTTGTTCTCGAGATGAATGTGCTGGTGCAGGTCCGCTTCGAATTCAGCCAGAGCCCGGTAAAGCGTCTGGTAACTAACGCAGGCATCGGGCGGAGTCGTATAGCCGCTGCTGGCCTGGCGCATGGCCCGAAGTGCGTTGCCAGCAGATTCGTGCTCATGTTCCATCATCGAAACTGGACTCTGCACGCTCCCGAACGGCGGGGGTAGAACGGGCTCCTGCTGGATCACCGCTTCTTCCATCCGGACGATGTATGGGAACAGGACCTTTTCTTCCTTCATCATGTGCATGGTCAGTTCCTGGGAGAGGCCGGAGAAGCTTGCGCGGGCATCCAGAAGTTCGGGATGGTTCTTCCCATGGACGGAGCAGACCTTGTCAAATAGCGGGCCGAGGCGGGCAAGTTCCTCGCGCGTGTACTTGTGGTGGGTGGCGTTGATGTGAGCAATCAGGTCGGCCAGGGGCTCCTTTGGCCAGTCATGGTTCTTCTGAGCGGCCCTGGTTGCCTGTTCGGCCATCTCCAGCGAATCGAGTACCTGGTCCATTGGGAGGTTGGCGGCGCGGCAGGCTTCTTCCAGGGACTTGTTGCCGCCGCAGCAGTAGTCAATACCCAGCTTTTCAAACACCCGGGTTGCGGCAGGGTTTTCCAGGGCAAGTTCGCGGACAGTTTTCTCGGCGGTTACGCACATCGCATCCTCCTCGCGGTGGGGCTCCATGCCTTGCGACCGCGGATGATGTCCTGAAGTTAGCGGATGGGAAGTGGCCTGCCGATGACTTTTGTCACGGCCAGTGCGAGGTACTATTCGCTGGAGTTTAGCTCCGCTTCCAGGGCTTTCAGATCGCGGAGAACCACGCTGCGGCCATCGAGCTTCAGCATTCCCTCCGACTGGAAGCGGGAGAAATTACGGGAGACAAGTTCGCGAACCGTGCCGATCTGTGATGCTGGTTCCTGATTGCTGACGGGCAGGGTGACCTCTATGCCGTCGGTGGTGCGCTTACCTTCGGCCCGGGCCAGGCGCAACAGAAAGGAAGCGAGGCGGTGGCGCACCGTGGTAAATGAAAGTTCTTCGATGATCCCCACCAGCCGGCGCAGCCGCGCGCCAACAACGCGTAGAACTTTGAGCGCGACCTGGGGATGCGCCAGGCACAGCGCCTGAAAGTCCTGCTTGCTTACAAACAGCAGCGTGGTTTCGCCCACCGCGGCTACCGATGCCGGATAGTTTCCGCCGTCGAAGACCGGCAACTCAGCGACGGAACTGCCGGGTCCATCGATGCTGAGTACCTGCTCCCGTCCGCTGGCCGAACTCTTGAAGATCCGGATGTTCCCGGATTCAACTACATAAAGACCTGCGCACGGTTCCCCCTCGCTGAAAACGGTCTCGCCCCCCGAGAAATGACGTGGGACGGCACGTTGGGCGAGGAAACCCAGTTCGATTTCGGTGAGTCCAGAGAACATGGCAACCTTCGCCAGCGTCTGGCCGTGATTGACCTTGGTTTCCGGCACGGTGGTCATTGTACCGGAGTCAGTTCAGCGAGTGTTCGTGGGCTTCCAGTCGGTGTAGTGGACATCGCCGGCATCGCGCAGACGAGCAGCCGCGCTCTCGGCAGTAAGATCGCGCTGCGGCGACGCCAGCATTTCATATCCCACCATGAATTTCTGCACGGTTGCGGATCGCAACAGTGGCGGATAGTAGTGAGCATGAAAATGCCACTCCGGGTGAGGCTGCTGGTCGGTGGGGCGCTGGTGAAATCCCATGGAATACGGAAACGGAACTTCGAACAGGTTGTCGTAGCGAATCGTGAGCTGCTTGAGAATGTCTCCGAGCAAATCGCATTCCACGGAAGTGAGATCGTCCATGGCCGTGAGGTGGCGTTTGCTGAGCACCAGAGTTTCAAAAGGCCAGATCGCCCAGTAAGGAACCAGCGCGACGAAGGCCTCATTCTGGCAGACGATGCGGGCCTGCTCTCGCGATTCAAGCTTGAGGTAGTCGCACAGTAAACACGAGTTGTGAAGAGCGCGGTATTCAATCAGCGAGGCCTGTTCTGTGGCGGACTCGTTGGGCAAGTGCTCGTTGGCCCAGATCTGGCAGTGGGGATGCGGGTTGCTCGCGCCCATGGCGGCTCCGCAATTCTCAAAAATCTGAACGTGCCGAATCCACGGTATCGCGGCCAATGATCGATACTGTTCGACCCAAACGTCAACCACCTGCCGCCGCTCGGCGGGACTCATGCGCGAAATGGTGAGATCGTGGCGCGGAGAGAAACAAACCACGCGGCAAATGCCGCGTTCCGTGGTCGCAACAATCAGGCCCGACTGGTCCAGGTCGATCTCGGACACTTCTGGCAATAGGGCCGGGTAGTCGTTATCGAAGGCAAAGACTCCGGAGTACTGCGGGTTTTGCACGCCTCCCGCTCGGGAGTTCCCCGGGCAGAGATAGCACGCCGGGTCGTAAGCAACCGACTGCTGGACATTGGCCTTCTCGACCTTCCCCAACCAGGGCCGCTCGGTACGCTGAGGAGACACCAAGACCCACTCACGCGTCAAAGGATTCAGCCGGCGGTGAGGTACCTTCTCCAAGTCTGACTGTTTCATTTCCCGTCCCGCTGCGAGGCCCACAACGACTGCACGCCTTGCGAAGCCTGGCACAGATAAAGCCTCGGCTCGTGTCCGGTCGCGGAATGATATGCATAAGCGACCTGCTTCTTAAACTCCGCGCTGTGTTCGCTGGCGACCAGGTTGATCGTACATCCGCCGAAACCGCCCCCGGTCATCCGCGCGCCATAAACGCCGGGCTGGCGACTGGCAATCTCGACCAAGACATCCAGTTCGCTGCAACTGACCTGGTAGTCATCGCGCAGGCTGCGGTGCGATTCGCCCATTAGTTCGCCGAAGGCGCCGGCATTCCCGGCCTGCAGCGCCACTGCCGCCGCCTGCACACGCTCGTTTTCAGTGACAATGTGTCGGGCGCGCTGATACAGGACTGGGGTAAGGCGGCCGCGATTTTCTTCCAGTTGCTTGACGGTCACGTCGCGCAGGGCGTGGACATCTGGCAAGACCTTCGCCAGCCGCCGCACAGACTCTTCACACTCGAAGCGGCGCAGATTGTACTCGTTGCTGGCCAGTTCGTGCTTCACCATCGTGTTGCAGATGATAAGGCTGACATGATCGGGCAAAGGCAGCAGCCAATAGTCCAGCGAGCGGCAATCCAACATGAGCGCGCGCCCTGCCTGCCCATGGCAGGCGGTGAACTGGTCCATGATGCCGCAGCGGGCGCCGACAAACTCATTTTCGGCGCGCTGGCAGAGCAGGGCCAACTGAACAAGATCGATGTCCTGGCCGGACGTTTCCAGAAGGGCGTAGCCTGCGGAAACCTCGAGAGCTGCCGAAGAACTGAGGCCCGACCCCAGTGGAACTTCGCCTCGTATATAAAGGTTGGCCCCTCGCAGACGATGACCGGCCTGCTGGAGCAAAACCGCCACCCCGATGGGATAGTCGCTCCAAGTCCGAGTGGGGCGCACGGCTTCGCCGTCAAGATCCGCTTCGGCAGTAGCGTCAACGTCTTCTGAATAGATGACGAGCTTGCGATCGTCGCGTGGCCCAATGGCGACCCAACAGGAGAGGTCAATCGCTACCGGCATTACAAAGCCCTGGTTGTAGTCGGTGTGCTCGCCGATGAGGTTCACGCGACCGGGGGCGCGATAGAGGTTGGCGGGGCCGCCGAAGCGCTCCCGGAACTTGGTCTGCAATTCGTGTTGCATGTCCTTATTGAGAATACCTGCTGGAGCGCATTACCGCTTCCCAAGACTTACGAAATCCATAACTTGAGAGAGACCTCCCAGGAAGCGTGCAAGTTCCTTTCCTGCGAACAAGAGCCGCTGGATTTGCGACCAGGAACAGAAAATGTGCAGTAGGATAATTCCCGGGTCAAACATGAGAACTCCAAGCCTGACACTGTTCCTCTGTTTCGCACTCTTTGCGGGAGCCGCGGCCCAGTCGCAGTCCCGCGTCAACCTCATGCCCATGCCGGCGCACCTTCAGCCCGGGGCTGGCCAGTTGGTCATCCGTCAATCTTTTTCCGTTGCCATTGCCGGACACGATAGCGTAACGCTCGACCGCGCGGTTCAGCGGTTCGTGCACGATCTTTCGCGCACGACCGGCATGCCTTTGAACATGACGCAGGCGGGTCCGTCCACCGCTACCCTCGTAATCCAGGTCGATCGCGACCGCAAACCAATCCCCGCGCCGGGGGAAGATGAGTCCTACGAATTGAATGTAAGTTCCTCGGCGGCAAAGCTGACCGCAGCGAATACTCTCGGGGTCATGCACGGACTGCAAACCTTCCTCCAACTGGTCGAACTCGCGCCCGACGGCTTCGTCGTGCCCGCGATCTCGATCCAGGACCAGCCACGCTTTCCATGGCGGGGTGTACTTATCGACGTGAGCCGCCATTTCATCCCGCTCGACGTGCTGAAGCGCAACCTCGACGGCATGGCTGCGGTCAAGATGAACGTGTTGCACTGGCACCTTTCCGACAACGAGGGCTTCCGCGTCGAAAGCAAACGATTTCCCAAGCTGCACCAGGAGGGCTCGGAGGGATTGTTCTACACCCAGCAGGAAATTCGAGAATTTGTCGCGTACGCGGGGGACCGCGGGATCCGCGTTGTCCCGGAATTCGACATGCCCGGTCACACGCGGTCTTTTTTCGTGGGCTATCCAGAACTGGCCAGTGCGCCCGGCCCCTACAAGGTCGAACGCACGAAGGACGATCAAGATCCGGCGATGAACCCCACGCTGGACAAGACCTACCAGTTCCTGGACAAGTTCATCGGGGAGATGGCTGGACTGTTTCCCGACCCGTATTTTCATATCGGCGGTGACGAGTTGAACGGAACCGCGTGGGCCGGTAACGCGAAGATCCAGGAATTCATGCGCACGCACGGCATGAAGAACAATCAGGAGTTGCAGGCATACTTCAACGCGCGGTTGCAGAAGATTGTCAGCAAGCATGGCAAGACGATGATGGGCTGGGATGAAATCCTGCAACCCGATTTGCCATCCAGCGTAATGGTTCAATCCTGGCGAGGACAGGACTCTCTGGCTGCGGCGGCGAAGCTTGGGCATTCCGGAGTGCTCTCATTTGGTTATTACCTCGACTTGATGTGGCCGGCATCGCGCCACTACGCCATCGACCCGATGGCCGACAATGCCGCCACCCTTAGCCCCGAGGAGAAACAGCGGGTTTTGGGCGGCGAAACCTGCATGTGGGCTGAATTTATTACTCCTGAGAACATCGATTCCCGCATCTGGCCGCGGGCGGCGGCGATCGCCGAGCGGTTTTGGTCACCGCAGGACGTGCAGGACGTACCTTCCATGTACCGGCGCCTGGGCGAAATCAGTTGGCGACTGGAGGAACTCGGCCTCACCCACAACGCAAACGACATCGCGGGAATGCAGCGCATGGCGGGAACGAACGACATTGCATCGCTGCGCGTGCTGGCCGCCGTGGTGGAGCCGGTGAAGGACTACACCCGCATGGACAGTGCGACGGTCATTGTCACCAGCAAGACGCCACTCAACCGCCTGGTGGACGGAGTCCATCCGGAAAGCGACGAGGCGCGGAATTTTGCGGACCTGGTGAATGTATTCGCCGCCAGCGGATATAAAGATGCCGCCAGCGAGGCTCGAATTCGGGCGTCTCTGCTGGCCTGGCGCGATAACGACACACGGCTGCAGCCACTACTCCAGCAGTCGTTCTTACTAAAGGAGGTCGCTCCGATCTCCCAGGACCTCGCCGCCCTGGCCGATGCCGCACTCCGGGCGCTCGATTATCTTGGCCGAGGTGAAACTCCGCCCGCGCCGTGGAAAACCGATCAATTGGCCCGAATCGAGCAGGCGAAGAAACCCAGGGCCGATCTTCTGCTGATGGTGCTGCCGGCGCTACAGAAGTTGATCGAGGCCCCCGGCGATCGGACGGCATCCGGAACGGAATAGCGCGATGCCGCCCGAGCGACTCTCGCCCGTCCCCGACTTTCTTTACGGCACCGCCTGGAAGGAAGATCGCACTCCTGCCCTAACCGAACTCGCCCTGCGGATGGGCTTCCGCGCCATCGACACGGCCAACCAGCGGCGGCATTACTTCGAAGCCGGAGTCGGTCAGGGGCTCGCCGCCGCCTATCGTGCGGGAGTGGTCACGCGCGCAGATCTTTTCTTGCAGACAAAATTCACTTCTCAAAACGGTCAGGATCATCGTCTACCCTACGACTCCGCGGCCAGCCTTTCTGCTCAGGTCGCCCAGTCGATGGCCAGTTCGCTCGAACATCTCGGGACCGACTACGTCGACAGCTACGTGCTGCACGGGCCCTCCTCGGGCTACGACTGGACCGATGCTGACGCCGAGGTTTGGGAGGCTATGCGGAAGGAGCGTGATGCCGGACGCACGCGCCTGCTTGGAGTGAGCAACGTCTCGCTGCGGCATCTTCAGCAGATGGCGGCCACGCACGGCGAGGGCCCGGCATTTGTGCAGAATCGCTGCTTCGCGCGCCTCGGTTGGGACCGCGATGTGCGAATGTTCTGTCGCGAGCGGAAGATTACTTATCAGGGCTTTTCGATGCTCACAGCGAATGTGGACGCACTACGCCATCCGATGACTACGGGCCTCGCCACTCGATCTAACGCCACTCCTGCCCAGATCATATTCACTTTCGCGCGCTCGGTTGGGATGCTGCCGATGACCGGCACCACCGACGCCGAGCACATGAAGCAAGATCTAGCGAGCCGTAACCTGGAACTCTCTCCCGACTCGGTGCAGGCGATTGAGTCTCTGGTCGGGTAATTCAGGCACACATTCGCGGGGAACTCCTGACCGACCTCAGCCGCTCTTTGCTTCAAGCTCAGCCCACCTCGCGTAGAGCGCATCCAAGTCCTTCTGCGCGGCCTCTACCTCAGCATGCAATGCAAGAAGACAAGGACCATCGCTGGCAATTGCTGGATCTTCGAGTTGAGCGCGTTTCGATTCCAATAACTGCCCGGCGGCGGCAATGCGCTGCTCGATGCCGTCATATTCGCGGCCTTCCAGATAGGAGAGCTTCTTCCTTGCCGGCATCGGCGACTCGGTAGGAGCTACAGCGCGCGCGGAGACACGAGCGCCTCCCTTTGCCAGCCGCTTGCGTTCTGCCTGCCAGGATTCCCACTGCGAATACTCGGCAAAACTCTCCGCGCCGCCCTGTCCATCCAGGCCGAGCACGGTGGTCGACACGCGATCGAGCATGTAGCGGTCATGCGTAACCAGGACGAGCGACCCGCGGAATTCGAGCAGGCTCTCCTCCAGTATTTCCAGGGTTGGGATGTCGAGATCGTTGGTAGGCTCATCGAGCAGAAGAATGTCGGCGGGCTCGAGCATCAGTTGAGCGATCAAGACGCGCGCCCGTTCTCCTCCAGAAAGCCGATCAACCGGTTGATTGAGCTGCTCACCCGTGAACAGAAATTTAGCGGCCCACGATGCCACGTGAATCACGCGGTCCTGATAAATAACCGAGTCACCGTCCGGTGCCAGCGCGCGGCGCAGAGTTACATTCGTGTCCAGTTGGCGGCTCTGATCGAAATACACGATCCGCAGCCACTCGGCCCGGCGGATCTGCCCACTGGCTGGGGCGATTTCTCCCCGCAGGAGCCGCAGCAAGGTCGTTTTGCCGCTGGCATTGGGCCCGACCAACCCGAGTCTCATCCCGGCGGTAATGATGAAATCGAGATTCTCGAAGAGTGTGCGATCTTCGATTTTGTAAGCCACGCTCTCCATTTCGATCAGCCGCTTGGTCTTTCGGTCTGTCGCTGAGAAATCGATTTGCGCCGTGGATGTGCGGGTCCGCGCATTCAGGTCGGCGAGTTCCCCGATCAAGTCGTTGGCCTTGCCGATCCGCGCTTTGGACTTCCTCGTCCGGGCCTTGGCGCCACGCCGGAGCCACTCGATCTCGTTATGAACCAGGTTTTCCAGTGCTTCCTGGCGCTTCGATTGCGCGTGCAGAAATTGCTCTTTCTTCTCGAGGAATGTGCTGTAACTTCCGCGCGCGCGGAGCACTCCCTGCGGATAGACCCGGCTGAGTTCCGCCATCTCGGTCGCAACGTTCTCAAGAAAGTAGCGATCGTGACTGACCACCACGCAGGCGAAGGAAGCACCCAGAAGCAACGCTTCGAGCCACTCGATTCCAGCGAGGTCCAGGTGATTGGTGGGTTCGTCGAGCAGCAGGATATCCGGGCCCTGCACCAGCGCCTCCACAATCGCCAGGCGCTTCTGCCAGCCCCCCGAGAGCGCAGCGGCTTCTGCTTCGACGTCCTCAAACCCAGCGCGGCCTAACGTCTCTGCAAAGCGGGTCCCGCGCTCGGTCTGGGGCACGGCGGCGCGCTCCAGTGCGTGCTCGATCACGTACCGTACCGTTTGTCCGGATTCGAACGTCGAATCCTGCTCCACGTAGCTGAGCCGGGTGCGCTTTCGGGCCGAAACTTCCCCGCTATCGGGCTCTACGTCGCCGGCGAGAATGCGCAAAAGCGTGGATTTGCCGGAGCCATTTGGACCAATGAGTCCGATACGATCGCCCTCGGAGACCGTAAAGGAGACGTCCTGAAAGAGCGGATGTGCCCCAAAGGCTTTCGAAATTTCCTGTGCATTGATGATCGGCGGCAACGGCTTGCGGTCTCCCGGTATCTTGATTGAGACTATCAGGAAACGCAGGCCGGCCGCGGCTCAGACGGCGCCTTGCAGCACACAAATCACATCGGCCTTCAGGGGCGAGTTCCCGGAATGATCTGGTGAATACGGCAATGGGAAGAAACTCGCGTTCCGGGTGGAATCAGCGCGCGCCCCTTGCTGGATGGTTCAAACATCGTTGCCGTAGACCGGGATTACTGCTCCGCTCACGTCTTTGCCGGCGTCGCTTGCCAGCCACTTGATCAAGCTCGCAACGGACGCGGGCCGCACCCCCTTTGAGAAGTCGGCGTTGGGCATCGCCTTGCGGTTGGCCGGCGTGTCCATCGTGCCGGGGAGGACTACATTGGCGGTCAGTCCCGCGTCTTTGTTTTCGAGGGCCGCAGTTCTGATCAGCGACACCATCGCCGCCTTGGAAGCGCTGTAGGCCCCCCCTCCCGGGCCGGGGTCCACCGCGGCGCGGCTGCCGATCGCGATGATGCGGCCGTTCTTCGTCGGCCGCAATGCAGGGATGGCGGCTCGCAGAATGTGAAATACGGAATTCAGGTTCAGGTCGAGCATGCGCTGAAAGGTTGCGTCGTCGGTCTCGGCGATCGATTGGCCACCCGCGAATCCGCCGACGGTGTGCGCCAGAACATCGAGCTCTCCAAAACGCCCCACCACCTGGTCCACCAGGACACGGGCGCCTTCATAAGTCGACATTTCCGCCGGCATCGCGGTAAAGGTCGGGCTATTGAAAGCCGATTGCTGGATTTTCCGCGATATGCCGACGACCGTTGCGCCGGAATCGAGAAGCGCCTGCGTCACATATGCGCCCAGGCCGCCATCGGCCCCGGTTACGAGTACGACTTTGCCTTGCATCAGGTGCTCCGATCTCTGGACTGCCTCATCGGATTCGTCCCGCCCCCAGAAGATACAACAATCCCCGTCCGGGGCCTGAAGGCCCCCGTCAGAACCGCGCCGCTTCGTCTGCATCTCACGAACGCGACTTGCCTTTACAGAATCGCAGCGCCTTCCGATCCGCATGTCAGGCATCAGCAAGTCCGCCCCGGGCCCGTCCAGTCGGGCTTGGGGGCGCTCGTCGCGAGTGCAACCTCGGGCGGAACATTGACGCGACGGTTGGTTCCAGTGGCTCTCCTCGTTCCCCTGATGATCGGCTGGACCTCGTCGAAAGAAGAGCGTGACTTGATCAATGGCTACGGGCTCGGGGCCAACAGCTACATTCAGAAGCCGGTGGACTTCGACCAGTTCCGCGAAACGGTGAAGACTCCGGGTCTGAACTGGCTGTTAATCAACCAGGCTCCTGTGTCCAACGGTGTGAATCAAGCGGCCGGGACCGGTTCGTTCGCGGGCCAAGCAGGTTCGAAGGGTTGACTCGGGTCGTCGCCGACGAGGTGACGACGCCGTCCGCCGGGGGAGACCGGGCCGATTCCGGTGAAAGACGCCCTTGTTCTTCTCAAATCGCCGTTGGTTTTGGGACGAACTCCAAAGCCCCATCCGCCAAATATCCCCCGTGCCGCACTTCGAGTGCCTCCGGTTGCTCGCCACTCAGCCGGGAATGGGGAGTGGTTCCGTCGACGGATTTGCCGACAGGGGGCCCCTGTGATCTCCGTCACAACCAGGAGTGAGCCTAAGCACAGCCTCAATGGTCATTGTGACGGAAAATTCCCGTCATTGGGTTGGGGCAACAATTGGTTCTCATTCTAGGTTCAAGGAGAGCGCTATGCGGCTCACGCATTGGGCAGTGGGGTTTTGTGTAGTTGCCATGGTCATGGCGGCGGTCCCGTACGGTCACGCCATTCCGGCGTTTTCGCGGCAATATGGCACATCCTGCAGTACCTGCCACGTGGATTTTCCGAAGCTGAACGATTTCGGCAAGGCCTTCAAGGATGCAGGGTTCAAGTTTCCAAAAGATGACGAGACATTCCTGAAGGTCCCGCCGGTGATGCTGGGCGCGCCCGCGCAGAGGGAAATGTGGCCGCATACGATCTTCCCCGGATCGATTCCCGGCTTGCCCGCGATTGGGCTGCGCTTCAACACTTTTTTCCAGGTGTATGGAAGAAATCGCAACAACTTCCGGCCGCCGGATTCCACCGATCCCACCATTCCTCGCACCGACTTTCAGCCCGGGTTGTTCAGCATCTTCACCGCGGGGAACTTTGGCAGCGGCATTGCGTTTTGGGCGGATGAGGACTTTAGCGTGGGCGGTTCGCAGGCCGACGGAGGATTAGGCGACGGGTACCTGAAGTTCCACAACATCGGGCGGCTATTGAAACTGCCGAACGACTCGCTCAACTTGCGCATCGGGCAGTTTGAAATCGACTTGCCCTTCAGCCCAGCAAGATCGTGGAATTTGAGCGGATGGGATATCTACGACGAGGCGAACTTCGGCGCGCTGAATGGCGCCAATCCGCAGAACGTCAACAATAGTTTTGCTTTCTCGTCTCCGGGACAGGGACTTGAGATCAGTGGCGGCCATCAGTACAAGGGCTATCACTATTCGCTGGCGGTCATTAACCAGAACACCAGCGGCAACACCGCTGCCGCTGACAATATCAGCCCAGCGGTCGGACTGTTCTCCGACTCCAACTTCAAGGACCTCTACGGCCGATTCCAGTACCGTTTCAACCTGGAAAGGGACCCGGCCAGCCGTAACGAAATTCAGGCTGCGGGAGCGACCGGACCCCGCGATCACACCTACCTGCAACTCGGAACGTTCTACTTCTACGGGCGCTCGGTGCAGCGCGCCACCGGAGATACTGGCGTCCTGGTAGCGCGGGAACCCTTCTACCGCACCGGGGGCGATTTCAGCTTCAACTACCACAGCTTGAATCTCTTTGGCCTCTACATGTACGGGCACGACAAGAATCTGTTGCCCAATGCCGAGAACACAGGCTTCGTCTCCGGAGTTCCCGCGCACTTCAACGGCGGATTCCTGGAAGCCGACTACCTCTTCTATCCCTGGCTGATGGGCATCATGCGGTATGACCGTGTGCAGTCCACTGCGGATTTTATCAATGGCCAAAGTGGGGAGTCGACCAACTACTTCTCTCCGGCGGGCTCGACTCGCAATCGCATCACTCCGGGTATACAGTTCCTGATTCACGCCAACATCAAAGCGTCGTTTGAGTATCAGTTCCGGCCGCCGCAGCGAGTTTTTGATTCCGAGGGCAACCCGGCCTCGAGCCCGTTCCGTACCAACCAGGCCGTGGCTGGATTGGAGTGGGTCTACTGAGGCGGAGATCACTGACTTGCAAGTGAACTTTGAGGTATGAGAGTTTCCCAAGGAGAATTCATGAATCGCAGCATCGTTCTAGTCTTGATGACAGTTCTGACGTTCACACTGGCGGCGAGCGCCGGCAGCATCAGCGGCAAAGTCTCCGGCGTCAGCGGAGAGTCGGTGGTGTATGTCGACACAATCCAAGGCAAGTCCTTCCCCGCACCGGCCGAACATCTGCTGATCGACCAGAAGGGACTGTTATTCCAGCCGCACATTAATGTAGTGCTGGTTGGAACGACCGTGGACTTTCTGAACAGCGACAAGGTCGCGCACAACGTGTTCTGGCCGTCGCTCATGCAAGGCACCAAGAAGTTACCCGGAAAGAACCTGGGCACCTGGCCGACCGGAGAAAAGCGTCCCTACAAGTTTGACCAGCCAGGCGTGGCTGCGTTGCTATGCAACGTCCATCCTGAAATGGCCGGCTATGTAGTGGTGGTTCCTACTCCGTACTTCGCGACTACCGACAAGAGCGGAAGCTACAAAATCGAGAATGTTCCGGACGGTCAGTACAACGTCGTCGCGTGGCACGAAGGGGCGAAGACCCAGTCCAAACCTGTTGCCGTCGCTGGCGACACGAAAGCGGATTTCACCCTGAGCAAGTAAGGGCACCACGAGGGGAGCGAGGGACACCTTCGCTCTCCTCACCGCAACCCAGGTTCTCTTTTCCACGGGACCCGGCCGAGAACAGGTCAATGCTGAAGCGCTTCCTAGAAAAGCGGGTGGATGAGGACTGGCTGCATACCAACTTCCCCTGCATGATGGCCTGCCCCGCGCACACCAATGCGGGACGGTACGTCGGGCTGATTGCCGAAGGCCAGTTCGAAGAAGCCTACACGTACGCGCGCGGGCCGAATCCACTGGCCAGCATTTGCGGACGGGTTTGCGCTCATCCTTGCGAGACGGCGTGCCGGCGGGGCCAGATTGACAAGCCGATCTCCATTCGTGCGTTGAAGCGTTTCCTCACCGAGCGCTACGGGCCAGAATCGAAGCACCACATTGATGTAAACGCCGGCCGAACGATTGAAAAACTCCCTTTCAAGGTTGCGGTGATCGGCGGCGGTCCGGTTGGCTTGTCGGCCGCCCACGACCTTGCCTTGATGGGGTACTCCGTCACGATCTTCGAAGCCGCTCCCGTGGCGGGCGGCATGCTCTACCTCGGCATTCCTGAATACCGTTTGCCGCGCGACGTCATCGAGGCCCAGGTTCGCGAGATTCTCGCCACCGGCGACATCACGCTCAAGCTGAATCAATCAGCCGGGCGCGATTTCCAGATTGCCGATCTGCGAAAGCAGGGCTTCGACGCCATCCCGATCGCGATCGGAGCCCACCGCAGCCGCGACCTGACCATTCCCGGAGTCGATCTTGACGGTGTCCACCGCGGCGTGGATTTTCTGCTCAACGTAAATCTGGGCTACAAGTTCACCATCGGCCGCAACGTGCTCGTAATTGGCGGCGGCAACGTCGCCATGGATGTGGCGCGCTCGGCAGCTCGCGAAGTCTTGCGGCAACACGCATCAGGAGTCGAGGAACTTGCTCCTTCCGACGATAACGTCGCCGCCGTCGCCACCAGGGAAATGGTCGATATCTCGCTTTCCGCGTTGCGCATGGGCGCGCAGGAAGTGCACGTCGTCTGCCTGGAAGGGCGCGACGAAATGCCCGCTGCCCTCGAAGAAATCGAAGAGGCCGAGATGGAGGGCGTCATTCTCCACCCGGGATTCGGACCTAAGCGGTTTGTCGGCAAGGAAGGCCGCGTTACCGCTTTGGAATGCCTGAAGACGAAGCATGTCTTCGACGAGAACCGTCGCTTCAACCCCGTCTTTTACGAGAATAGCGAGACGCAGATTGAATGTGACACGGTCATCATGGCGATCGGGCAGACTACGAAACTCGATTTTCTCCGTCCCGAAGACGGCGTGGAAGTCTCGCCGCGCGGGCTGATCGCCGTGAACCCGCATTCGCTGATGACTTCTTCCGCCGGTATTTTCGCCGGCGGCGACTGTGTCTTCGGCCCGCGCCTGATTATTGACAGTGTGGGCGACGGAAAGCGCGCCGCCATGGGAATTGACGAACATCTGCGCGGCACGCAGCATCCCGAGCCAGTCATCGAAGTCACCGACCTCAAGCGCCACGTGATGCCGCAGGAATTCATGGACCTGGTTCGCCAGCCGATCCCGATGTTGCCGCTCGATCGCCGCACCGGCATGACCGAAGTGGAAGAAGGCTACGACGAGCAGTCCGCCATGACCGAGGCGCAGCGCTGCCTGCACTGCTGGGTTAACACAATCTTTGAAGGCTACGCCGACGACGCTTCGATCTGCATTCTCTGTGGCGGGTGCGTGGACGTCTGCCCCGAAAACTGCCTCGAGCTCGTCACCCTCGACCGGGTGGGATTCAGCGCAGAGACCATCGAGCACCTTTCAGTGAACAGCGCCTTGTACGAGGCGGAATTACCCGATATCACTGCCGAAGAGTTGAACCAGGGTGTAGGGTCCGTAATGCTGAAAGACGAGACCCGGTGCATCCGTTGCGGGTTATGCGCGGCGAGGTGCCCAGTGAACACCATCAGCATGGAGTCGTACAACTTGCTGCCGGCAGAATCGACTGGACTTATCTCCATCGAGGCAATTGATTCCCGGCTTCGCGCCCAGCCGGCCGCAACCTCGGGCGCACCAAAATAGCCGTGTCAGAGGAAAAGATGGCAGAGGAGAAAAAAGACCGGATTCAAACCGCCGCCAATTCCGGCCTGGATCGCCGGGAGTTCTTCGTCCGCATGGGA
>Ga0182021_10001630_pt1 | contig 25989 bp, 24 predicted proteins | sample 612E3MmetaG_FD_120493 | JGI IMG/M metagenome (GOLD analysis project Ga0182021, IMG submission 120493) | Permafrost microbial communities from Stordalen Mire, Sweden - 612E3M metaG (Illumina Assembly) | ecosystem: Environmental > Terrestrial > Soil > Wetlands > Permafrost | place: Sweden... | reverse complement strand
TTTTTATTTTATCAAATCCTCCAATCTGATTCATGGATTTAACTTGTTCTATAACATCTTCAAGAGATAATTTTCCTTCCTCAAGTTTCTTTTGCATTTTTTCCTGTTTGCCTTCATCAGTTGCAGAACGAATCTTTTCCATTAGGGCTTGCAAATCTCCCATTCCTAAAAGTCTTGAAAGGAAACTTTCAGGATTGAATTCTTCTATATCATTTATCTTTTCACCATTAGTTATGAAATAAACCCCTGCTTTTGTTTCAGCACAGGCAGTTAGAGCTCCTCCGCCCTTTGCAGTTGAATCCATTCTTGATATTATAACTCCTGAAATTTTCAAAGCATCTTGAAATTCACTAGCTTGTTTTTTTGCAGATTGTCCTATATCAGAAGGCATAATAAGAATTGTTTCAGTTGGTTTTATTTCTGAATTTAATTCTTTTATTTCTTTAATTAATTCTTTATCTAGAGTATGACGTCCTGCTGTATCAATTAAAACCAAATCATACTTCTCAAGTTCTTTCTTGAATTTCTTGTATGTTTTTACTGCGTTGTTTTCATCAAAGTCAATGAAAGTATTAAGGTTATTTTTTTCTCCTAATTGCTGTAATTGCTCTTTTGCTGCAGGCCTATGAACATCCAATCCAACAAGAGCAACTTTTTTCCCTCTTTTTGAGAACCAATTCCCTAATTTTGCTATTGTTGTTGTCTTCCCTGCTCCATACAATCCCAAAAGCATTATTCTGTTTTGTTCTTTCTTTAGAACAAGAGGTTTGTATTCTCCAAGAATCTTTATTAGTTCATCGTGTAAGAGTTTTATTATGTGTTCTTTCTTCTCAATTTCAGTTATTCTTTCATCATAGGCAGATTTCTTTATCTTATCAGATATTTCCTTTACAAGAACTATGTTTACATCTGCTTCAATGAGTGCTCTTTGAAGTTCTCTTATGACACTCTCTACAACGTTCTTGTCTAGAAAGAGAGCATTAGCTATCTTATCTCTTGCTTTCCTTAACGCCTCTCCTAGTTTTTCTAACATTTTTCCTTATAGAACGAGTTTAATTAGAGTTAATAAATTTGTGGTTTCACAAATTTATATGTAGTTCTGAAGGCTCTTTGATAGCTTCGAATATTTTAAATAACGCTTTTCATATAATAATGAATGTATAAACATCTTACTCCGAGCGAAGTAAAGCAATTTTTCAAATTGCCTCAAAATTTCAAGGTAGATGCATGTATTATTTATGGTTCTTGGGAGGAAGTAAAATATAAGAAAAAGTTTTTATCTTTGTTAAAAGGTAAAAAAGTTGCAATAGATAAATTAGAAGATGGTTTTATAGGTAAAATATTAAGTGTTAAAGTAGGAAATAAAAGAATTTGGTTTATTGTTGAATATGGTGGAGCAAGGTTATCCGAATTTGTTCATATCGCTTCAATGTTAGGTTCTAAGGCAAATATATTAACTGGAAGTTGTGGTGGATTAAAAAAAGGATTGGATGAATTTGCAATTGTAGTACCTTCATATGCTTATTCTACAGAGAGCAGTTGTCATATGTATCTCAGAGATAAGAAAGACAATAGGTTTTATCCTGATAAAAAATTGTCAGAAGAAGCAATAAACTTGCTCAAAGATAAACAAAATGTTGTAAGTGGACCGGTTATAACTTGTCAAGCTATGATGGGCGAGACGTGGGGGGATATACAAAAATGGTCTAATGCAGGATTTTATGGGGTTGAGATGGAGTCTTCTACTGTTTTTTCAGTATCTGAGCATTTTAAGGTTCCATCCACAGCAATTTTGAGAGTGGCAGATAATTTAATTGAAAAAGAAATGGTTAGAAGCGAGAGTTATGTGAAGAAAAAAAAGAAATTTGATAAAATAAAAGATGATATTTTTAGGACTGCATTAGATATAGCTTTAGAAAAGTGATTTAATTTCCTTTTACAATCCAAGACTCTCAACAAACTTGTTTTTATTGAATGGTTCTAAGTCTTTGTATTCTTGGCCAACACCCAAATAAAGAATTGGTTTTCCTGTTGTTGCTCCGACAGACAGAGCTGTTCCGCCTTTTTCATCAATATCGGCCTTGCTTAGAATTATTCCGTCTATTTGAACTGAAGTGTTGAATGTTTTAATTTGTTCAATTATATCATTTCCAGTTATGCTTTCTCCTATGAATAATTTTGTATCTGGTTTGCATACTTTAGCAATCTTTTCAATTTGAGCCATAAGATTCTTTTCAGTATGCATTCTTCCAGCAGTGTCTATTAATACAACGTCAATATGATTCTTTTCAGCATATTTTATTGCATCAAAACCAACTGAGGCAGGATCAGAGCCATATTCATGTGCAATAACTTCTATTCCTAATTTTGCTCCGTGCTTCTTTATTTGTTCTATGGAAGCAGCTCTGAATGTATCTCCTGCTGCAAATATGCATGAGAGCTTTTTTTCTTTGAGAAGATTTCCAAACTTTGCAATGCTTGTTGTTTTCCCTGTGCCATTTATACCACAGAAGAGAATCACATAAGGTTTATGATCTGGAGTTCCTTTCTTTTCTCTTATTTTATCAATTAAATCAAATGGTTCTATGAGAATTTTGTATATTATATCTTTTAGAGATTCTTTTATTTGTCCTTCTATTTCTTTTTTAAGGAATTCTTTTCCAACTATGCTTTCTTTCAATTGGCTTATTATTTTTTCAGAAACTTCAACTGCAACATTATTTTCAAGAAGAATCATTTCCAAATCTGAAGAATATGCTTCAAAATCCTCTTCAGATATTTTTATTTTGTTTATACTTGAGAAAATCTTTTTGAAGAAGCCTTTCTTTTCTTCTTCTTCGACTTTTATGTCTTCTATAATCTTTTCACTTATTCCTCTTTCTTCTTTATCAAAGACTTTTTGTTCTGGTTTAATATATTTGTGTTCTTCTATAGGTTTTACTTCTTCTTTAATTTCCTGTGTGAGTTCTTGCTTTGATTTTTCCTTTACTTTTGTCTCTTTTTTAGGAGTTTCTTTCTTTTCATTTGCAGGTTTCTTTGCCTTTTCTTTTTTAGAAACTTCTTGGACTTCTTCTACAACTGCTTTCTTTATTATTCCCTGAGTCCAGTTTTTGAGCTTCTCTCTAAGTTTGTTAAACATGCTCTTTCAGGGTGTTTTTTCTTTTTAAGATTTTGCTAATCTAAATTTTTATAAAGAAAGAGTATTATATTATTTTATGATAAAATTGAGGTTAATTAAATGAAAAGAAACTTACCTTTGAATATGGAAATTTCTAATTCATTTGCTAAACAGGAGTTTATCAAATGAAGGGTATTTTAGTTATATTAGATGGTTTAGGGGATTTACCTCACAAACTCTTAAATGATATGACTCCTTTAGAAGCTGCTCAGACCCCTAATCTTGATTTTTTGGCTGCTCGTGGGGTTTTAGGATATATGTACACTGTAAAACCGGGGTTCATACCTGAATCTGATGAAGCAATAGTTTCAATTTTTGGAAATGATTTAATATCCAGTTCAAGAGGGCAATTGGAAGCAAGAGGAAGCGATATAAAAATGACAAGAGGAGATTTGGCTTTTAGAGTTAATTTTGGAACAATTGATAATTTGGAACAGGGAAATGTTATAGACAGAAGAGCTGGGAGAACACTTACTACTTCAGAAGCAAATATTCTTGCAAAAGCAGTAAGCAAAATAAAACTTCCATGTCAATTTGTTTTCAAACCAACTGTTCAGCATAGAGCAGCTCTAGTTTTTAGAGGAGGTTTTTCAGATAATGTTTCTGGCAACGATACAACTTACACTGAAGGCATGAATCTTCCTTCTGAGAAAATAACAAAGTGCAAACCTTTGGATGATGAGGACAATACTCAATATAGTGCAAACATAGTAAATGAATTTCTAGAGAAAGCTTATGCAGTTCTCAATACTCATCCCATAAATGTAGAAAGAGTAAAGAAAGGATTGCTTCCTGCAAATTTTTTATTAATAAGAGGAGCAGGAATAGAACCTCCTAAACTAAAACAATACAAAAAATGGGTTTCTTCAAGTTATATGCCTCTTGAAATTGGTTTTGCAAATACATGTGGAATGAAAAACTATTCTTTCGATTATCCTGAATTAACAGGCATAGATGCTTATGAAAATTTATGGAAAGGTTTGAGAAAAGCTTGCAAACATGCAGCAAATGTAATTCAAAAAAATATGAGCAGAGCCGATTATGCTTATATACATTTGAAGGAAACAGATTTGCCAGGACATGATAATAAACCTGTTGAGAAAAAATTGATGTTAGAGTATATTGATATAACTTTTTTTAAATATTTGAGAAGTATTGTAACACAAAATAAAATAAAAGTTGTTGTTACAGGAGATCATTCAACTCCTTGCAAATTGAAAGGGCATTCCGCGGATCCTGTTCCAGTTTTATTTTATAATTTAGGACAAGTGCCAGTTGCTAAGAAATTCTGTGAGAAAGAATGTAGAAAAGGAGAATTAGGAAGAATTATGGGAAATGAGTTATTACAGAAGGTTGGGTTTGTGAAGTAATAGTTAATAATTATTCTTCTTTGTAATTATAATTCACTATAATAAATTTACAATCTTTTGTTTTGAACATTGAAGATCCCTTTTTTCTTAAATCATTATCCTTTAATTTTATCTCCAATTTTGAAGTTGGTTTTATTGCTGTAATCTGAAATATGCTTCCTTCTTTTGGAGAAATTTCAATTCCCACATCGTTAACAGTTTTTTTAATAATTAATTCAGTTTTATGAGGCTTAATGTCATATTGACTTATGAAATTACTATATAATTTTTCTAATTTTGCTTTTTCTTCTTCTGATTCAAATAGGTATTTTACTTTTGTTTCATTTGTCATGAAAAATACTTATTTTATATATTTTTAAGAATTGTTATCATTGAAAATACATTTATGTTTACGCTTGTGTTCGTCTTTCAGTTTCTGTTCAAACTAGAAGTGTTGGGACTTAGGATCTTTTAAAAAAATTTAAAATTAACCAAAGAGTGCACTAAGTCCTTCTGCTGCAGCTTCGTGTTTTTCTTCCTTAGGTGCTTCTTCTTTCTTTGTTTCAACAGAAGAGCCACTTACAGGAGCAGCAACTAAACTAGCATTAGCCAATTCACTTGCTATATCAACACCTTTAAGACTAGCGACAAGCGCTTTGATTTTTGAATCATCCGCGTCTGAGCCAGCAGCTACAACAACACTTTTTACGTTCTTTTCAGTAACTTCTTTACCGAGTTTGTGCAACAAAAGTGCCGCATATATGTATTCCATTTTATTTGTTTTCCTCCGAATTTACTTCAGGAGTTTGATTTTTTGATTTGTTTACTTGCAAGTTTGAAAGTGCTATTTCTTGTCTTCCAGCTTTTCCAATCAAGAATGTAATTGTTTCTGGAGTTGCATATCCAACCTGAACAGCAAAAGGCAAGGCTCTTCCATAAGCTTCTTTGAAATTTTCAAGAATCTGATCTGGATTTATGTTTAAGTCAGCATAGAATGTTTTTGTTTCATTGTCAAAAGCTGCAACTGGGATAAATCCTATTGAGAAGGGTTTTATGTCAAGCTTGCTCATCATATCTGCAGCACCCTGTGTAATCTTTGTTCCTTTTTTTGCAATTACTTTAGGAGATTTTATCGTTATTTTTCCGCCTTCAATCTGAATCTGGATTCCAAGAGCTCCTAATTCACTTATTGCTGGTCCTGGAACTAAATCTGTTGGTCCTGCTGGAATTTCTATATCTTCTGGAGCTATCTGTCCTACCTTAGCTTTAGATGGGCTTTTTTTGCTTATCAAATCTATTGCTAATTCATAGCTATCAATATCTGAGAATAAAAGTGCGAAGCTATCTTCAATTTTGTCTTTTATTTTTTTTATCTCTTCTTCTTTTGAAGAATCGATTGCCTTAAGTATTAAATTTTTCTTTGGAACTTTAACTATTGCTTTTCCTCTTAATCTCTTAACTATTTCCTGAAATTGTGAGCCAGGGATATTTTTTATAGAGGCTATTAAGAAAGTTTTCTTTTCCTTGAGTAATTTAGACAAATCTGTAACTGCCTTTTTCTTCTTCTCTGAAACGTGAGCTGTTTTTATTGGTTTATTGAATTTTTTTACTGTCATTTTAATGATATTTTGTATGGTTTAGTCATTGTGAATTTTATTTCAATATTTTTTATATTCTCTTTGTTTCTTGGGAGAGTCTTAAGAAGAGTGTTGTATACAGACATTATGTTTTCAATTATTTCTTCATCTTTCATACTTTGTTTTCCTATGGGAATTTTTATGCTTGGCTCTTTTACTTTTATTTTAACGCTTGTGTTTATTTTATTTCTAAGTTCTTTGAGTGTCTTTTCATCCGCGTTTAATACTATTCCAAGCTGAGGAGAAGGCATTTTACCTGTTGGTCCAAGAGCTCTACCAAAACTTGTTGCAACGCTTGGCATGAGGCTTGCCTGAGCTATGAAGAAATCATGATTATTAACTAAACTTTTCAATTGCGCCTTGTTTGTGTATTTTTTAAATTCATCTGGAGTTATTGTTTCAATGTCCTTATTTTTAACTTCTAGAAATCCAGCTATTTTTTTATCCTTTACTTTATTTGGAACGCTTACGAATATGTTTACATTGCTTTTTTTAATATCAAATTTTTGTAAATTTACAATTAAATCAACTGTCTGATCAAATTTTCTTTCTTTGATTGCTCTTAATTCAGTTAAGGCTTTTTTTAATTCTGCTTCTATTTCTGCCATGTTATTTTTAACCTCCCATCTTATGCGTTCTGGATATAGAATTTACTCCAGCCCGATATGGTCCAAACGGTTGATTTTCAATGTTTTTGCTGGTTTTTAAATGTTAGGTTTTGTCTAGAAATGCTGAATATATTGAATATTACAACAATCCTTATAAATTACTTTTAGGTTTCAATTTTATGGAATTAGTGGCTTTATTGTCAACAGGGAAAGGAACATGGGGGCAGGTTTCTGGTTTGATGAAGCATGGAGAATGGGATAATATAATAGTTCTGGGAGATGAATTTGGAACAGGATTTACTCATGAAAAAAAGTTTGAATTTATAAAAGTTGATTTGCAAGCTAAAATAAAAGATTTACAGGAAGAATTTTTAAAAAAACTCAAGAATAAAATAAATGGAACAGAAGTTGCATTAAGTATAGCTTCTGGGGAAGGAAAAGAACATATGGCTTTGATTTCTGCGTTGATAAACGTCCCCGTTGGAATAAGGTTTGCTGCTTTGACCAAAGAGGGCGTGATTGACTTGTGATATGGAAGGACAAGAAAGTAATTTAGTTAGGAAATTGGGCTGGGTTAGTTCTGGGATAAATGTTGAAACCTCGGATGAAGAGACCATTGTTCATTGTCAGAAATTAGAAAACGAAGGATTTGGAATGCTTGCAGATAAAGATAATCCTAAGACAATTGATAAGAGCAATTCAGTAGTATGTCCAGATAATAGCATTTTGACACTCGAACAGATTGAGGATTATTGGACTCAAAAATATAATCAATCGGGTTCTGTATACAGTTCAAGTAGTCTTGATGATCCAAAGATGTATAAGGCAAGATTATACTGCTTAGGATTTATATTGGGTAAATTGAGTTAAAATAAATCTTTTCTAAATTATAACAATCATTAAAAATGCCGATTGTTTTTCATTTATATGATTACATATAACGATATATATGAGGCCGCAAGAAAAGAGAGATATTCTGAGCAACTTCAGCAAATTCCAAAAAATTTTATAACTGAAGTTGCAAAATACATGAAAGATAAAAAAGAGATTGCTGCTAAAGACAGTTTAGACTTTTCTGACGTTATAATGAAGACAAAGAAGCAGCTTGAAAATGCAATAACTCTATTTAAGGAATTAATTATAAGGAGAAGAAAGAAGATACTGAATTTAGTTCTAATTGCAACTGAAACAGGCATTTCAAAACAGGATTTTGAAAATATGCTTGCAATAGAAAAGGAATTGTTTGAAGAATTGATGAGTTGCATGGATTCTTCAGAGAAAAAACTTAATGAATTGTTAAATGGGAGCAGAGGAGAAGTGACAAAGAATAATGATTTGGTTGTTTTCTTAGAGAATGTCGAAGAATTTTTGGGTGTTGAAGGAGATAAGATGGGGCCGTATGCAAAAGGAGATATAGCCAATATATCAAAGGAAATAGCAAAGATACTTTTAGATGGTGGAAAGATCGAGATAATTGAAAAATCCTAAAGGTAAATCTTATTAATCCCTATTTCTTTATATTAAAATGAGTTTAAGTAGATTGATTATGGGATTGGTGTTTTTGATTGGAGGAATATTCTTTATTGTTCTATCTATACTAACTAGTTGGTGGTTTATCTTTTATGGAGTTCCTCTTCTTATATTGGGAATTTGGCTTTTATTGAATAAGAGCGAAGATAAAATTGAAAAAAGAAAGGATTTAAAAGAAAATAAGTATAATAAATAATATGGCTGACAAGGAAATAATTTTAACAACTGCTTTTGAAGTTCCCAATAGGAAAATTGAAAAAGTTTTGGGAATTGCAAGAGGAAACACTGTTCGTTCAAGAAATATAGGAAGGGACATAATGGCTGGATTCAAGAATCTTGTTGGGGGGGAGATTGCAATTTATACTGAGATGACTGCTCAATCAAGAGATGAGGCATTGAATAGAATGGTCAATGATGCAATAAAAATGGGTGCGGATGCAATTATTGGTTTTAGATTTACAAGTTCTACTGTAATGCAGAATTCTGCTGAGATATTAGCTTATGGAACTGCTGTGAAGTTGAAATAAAATTATTATATCGTCTTTTAATCATATAATAAACCTTTTAAAGCATTTAACTATTTATTTTGTTATGCCTGTATAGCTCAGTGATAGAGCAACTCACTTGTAATGAGTAGGTCGGGGGTTTGAATCCCTCTACAGGCTTACTCTTTTTCAGTAAGTTCTTTGTATCTCTCAAGAAATTCTTTTTCTGCTTCTTCTGGACCTAAAGGTATAATCTTGTCTGGATGAGGATTATAGGAATCTACGTCATCCCATTTTGAATGAGGTTTTTTCATTAAATCTCTCATTTCTGTGAATAAAGCTATCTTGTCTGCTCTTTTTATTTCAACATGATCAACATTTTCTATTCCAAAATGTTCGAAAATGACTTTTTCAATTGCTTTTTCTATCTCTTTAAACTCGGGAGGTAGACATTTTTTTAGTGGAGAAACTATATCTCCTGTGTATGCTTCTGCTCCATCGTGGAGTAACGCTGCGAGGGCTTGAGTTGGAAGAACAATTTTAGATACAAAAACTGAATGCTGAGCAATTGAATAGAAAGAATTGCAATGACCGTTAAATCTGCATTGTAATGCCAAAGAATGTGCAATATCGTTTATGTCTACTTCTTCTTGTTTTGGATCAAGAGGCCAAAATTTTTCTCCGCTGTATATTTGTGCCCAATCTCCTTTTCTGTCCATTAATTTATGAATGAATTAGGCTATATAATAATTATTCTCTTGAGAAATATGTTTTATATTATTTTTTTACTTTGCTTCTTCAGAATCGTCTTCTTTTTTCTTTGTCTTTTTTTCTTTCTTTTCTGTTTTTTCAGCAGGCACGCCTTTTACTTCTTTATCTTCAGACTTCTTTGGAGATTCCTCAACTTTCTTCATTTCCAAGTCTTTTTCAATTTCTATTGATTTTATCTCGCAAAGTGAAAGTGGGTATATTTTCTTAAGAATCATGCTCAATTCTTTCTGCATTTTGTTTTTTAGTATTTCTTCAAATATTCTTTCTGTAGTTTTGTCCTGGATATATCTTGTAATTTCTTCTTTTGTTTTATCTCTCAATCCTCTTTTTACCCTATTTGATACTTTTCTTCTTGTTATAAGGAAAGGTTTTATTTTAAGAGTAGCATCTCTACAGTTAGCAATAAATGAATCTTCAACATAATCTGTTCCTTTTCTTATCATTCTTCTAAGGAAGTATGGCATAAGAAGGAGTCCTCTTGGTAACGCAACGGCTTCATTATTTTTTACAGAAACTTTAAACTGCATAAGAATGCTTTTTCCCCTTAGTATTCTTGTTAAATCATATTTTATGAATCTGTTTTCCAATTCTGGCATCTCAAAAGCTAATATCTGAGTTTGCTTATTTATGAGTGGCATTTCCACGTCGAAAAATCTTTTTTTCTTTTTTGCTTGTGCCATTTTATATTTATTTTACTCCTGTACCTGTTTACTTAGTCTTATACCTTTCTTTTGGTATTTTGATTTATTGCAGACTTTGCATGTGTACATCATATTTGTTTTTTTAGTTGTTTTAGATTTTCTTTTGAATTTTGACATAGCTGGCTTTGAACCCCATTTACCTTTGTTTCCAATTCCTCTTCCTAACCCTCTTAATTTTGCTCTTGTTTTTGAACCTCTAGTAAGTGTTCCTCTCTTAAAACCTGTTGCTACTAATTTTATCTTTTGTTCTGTTTTCTTTTTACAATAAGGGCAAAACCTTTTTGTTACTTTAGGAATTTTCATATTATTATCTTATTTTCATGGTTTAAAAGGTTTTTTATACTGTGGTCCCGCAGCTATATTATGAGAATTAAATTTCAAACCGGACAACAGAGAGAGTTTTTAAAAAAAGTTATATTAAAAATAAATTGTCCCTCTCTCAGAGAGTTAATTAACAGGGGAATTGAAGTTAATTATTCTACTCTAAAAAATTATTATAATGAAGAAAGATGCTTACCTGAGGGGTTATTTTATGAATTAATAGAGATTAGCGGGATGAATAGGAGCGAATTTGACTTTGAGATAATCAATGATTATTGGGGACAGGTTAAAGGTGGAAGAAAGAGCAGAAAGATTAATAAAAATTAACATTGCTAATTAGGTATGGATAGCTATGAGGAAGGTTTTTCTTCTTATTTAAGAATTGCAAATGAGAAACAAGTTCTGGCTCAAGAGATAATTGTCTTATTTGAGAAACTTAGAGTAAAAAGTGTGCTAGATATTGGGGCTGGAAATGGAGATTTAAGCTCTTTGATATTTAATAAAGTTGAAAAATATACTGCAATTGAGCCTCGAGGGGAATTTGCGGATTTATTAAGGAGCAAAGGGATAAATGTTATTGAAAGAACTTTTCCTTGTAATATTGGAAAAGATAAATATGATCTAGTTTTGTGTAGTCATTCTGTCCCATACCTTCAAAAAGATTATGAACCATTTTTAAAAGAGGCTTATGAGAAACTGAATAAAAACGGCAATATGCTTATTATAACCTATATTGGAGAAGGGGACGATTGGAATTATTTTTTAAGAGATGTAGGGGTTAAACCTTTTGTAAATACATTGATTAATTATAATGATAGAAAAAATTTTCTTAAGCATCTTGGACAACTGGAAGAGTGGTTTGTATTTTCAAGATTGGAATCTTCTTCTATTGAAGATTTAATAAAAGCATTGGGTTTTGTTGCTTCTGCCGGAGAAAAAGATAAAAAAGAGGCTTTTTTATCAAGGATTGACAAAATTTATCAGATATTAAAGGATAAGTATTATGATAAAAACTCTGAAAAATATTTTTTTCCATTTAGACATGTTTTTTTAATTGTAAATAAAAAGTAAATGGTCCCACCAGGAATCGGACCTGGGTCTTGTCCACGTCAAGGACACATCTTAGCCATTGGACTATGGGACCAATATGTGATTTTGGGTTATGAAAATATTTAAATATACCTTTTTTCTTTCATATACATGGCAAGAGGTGGAGTATTTTTTATTTTGTATTTGATATTGGGATTATATTTCATTAATTTTGGATTTAATTTTATAAAAATCCCTGCATTTTTCTTAACAATTGATAAATGGATAATTTTTGTTGGTGGAGTTTTCCTTATAATTGGAGGAATAAATTTACTCAGAGCTAATAGATATAGTAATGTTAGATAATCTTGCATATAATCTCGTATAATTGAATTTTCAATAAACTTTATATATATAATTTTCATTAGGTTTTCATGATGTTAAAGGGGGTGAAATCGGAGGATTTTAGATATAGTCTTTTTTCAAAAAATCGTAGGGCTCAGGTTGCTATTTTTATAATTATTGCAATACTTATAGTCGCTATAGTTGTTTTATTTATTTTATTTAGAGGGAAACTATTTCCTCATAATCAATTGTCTTCTGGGGTAGATGCTGTTTATAACACATTCACTTCATGTTTGGAGGATGATCTTTCTCTTGGGGTTAATGTATTGGAAAGCCAGGGAGGATATATTTATCTTCCAGACTACGAATCAGGTTCGGATTATATGCCTTTTTCTTCTCAGCTGAATTTTCTGGGAAGTCCAATTCCTTACTGGTATTACGTTTCAGGAAATAATGTGGAGAAAGAGCAGGTTCCTTCTAAAGTGAAGATGCAGAAAGAGCTTGAAACATTTATGGATAACAGAGTAAGAACATGCTTCTTTGATAATTATTATTCACAGGGATATGAAATTTTAATGGGAACACCAGACAGCACAATTACAATCAATGATGGAGAAGTTATTCTTAATTTAAAGATGGACCTTTCTATTTTAAAAGGAGAAGAAAGTTATGTAGCCAGAGATCACAAAATTATACTTTCCTCTCAATTAGGCTCTTTATATAATTCCGCTTTGAAAGTTTATGATGAAGAACAGAAAAAATTATTCCTGGAGGAATATGGTGTGGATATTCTAAGACTTTATGCTCCTGTGGATGGAGTTGAGATGTCATGTTCTCCAAAAATATGGAATGCTAATGATATCTTCGGTGAATTGAGAAGTGCAATTGAAGCAAACACATTAGCCTTGAAAAATTCTAATAATAAGAAAGAATATTTTGAAGTTCAGATTCCAGATATTCCTTCAAAGCAGAGGATAAGATTTTTGAATTCGCAGAATTGGTCTTACGGTTTTGAGGTTAATCCTTCTCAGGGACCTATAATGATAGCAAATCCTGTGGGAAATCAACAAGGATTAGGAATTTTAGGTTTCTGTTATGTCCCATATCATTTTGTTTATAACATGAATTATCCTGTTCTAACTCAGGTAATATCAGGAGATGAAATTTTCCAGTTTCCTTTGGCAGTTGTAATTAAAAGAAATCTACCAAGAAATGCTTCCGGAGGAGAAGCAGTTGGAGTGCCAGATACAGAATTATGTAAGGATATGAATACTTTAACAAATGTAAGCATATATAATTCAAATCTAAGACCTGTTCCAGCAGAAGTATCTTATGAATGTCTTGGAACAAAATGTAACATAGGCACAGCAAAAGGAGGAAATATTTCTGAAGAATTCCCTCAATGCGTAAATGGATTTGTAGACGTAATAGCTGATGGATATAAGGAAGAGAAGGTTATGTATTCTACTATAAGAGAAGGAAGTTTGAATATATATCTCACAAAGCTTTACAATTTGAGTGTTCAGCTCAAGATGGATAATAAAAGTTATAGTAAAGATGCTGTAATTTATTTTATTTCAGAAGACTATTCACAAATAGTATTTTATCCTCAGCAAAAAAATGTTGAATTGGCAGAAGGAGATTACGAAGTTCAGGTTTATGTATATAAAAATTCAACTCTTACGCTTGGAGCAACAACTCAGCAGCAATGTGTTACTGTTCCACGTTCTTCTATTGGAGGAATGTTGGGATTGACAAAGAAAGAGTGTTTTGATGTTCAGGTTCCGGCTCAGGTTATTTCAGATGCTTTGTCTGGTGGAGGAAAGCAAAATTATACATTCACAGAAGAAAAACTTAGAAGTTCAAAGACTGTCAATCTATATGCAAAGAGTCTTCCAAATCCAGATTCATTGGATCAATTGCAGACTAATTATATTATTTTTGAAAGCAATCCATTGGGGGTAGAAGTAAAGTGATGAATAAAAAATTATACAAAAGGTCTTATATTGGAATATTTTTTATATTGTGCATTTTAATTTCTTCTTCATTTGTTCTTGCTTATACTCAGTCATATTATTCAAGTCAGAATAATAATGCTATAGGGATTGGAATTTTCTCGTCTGGGCAGAGCCTAAAAGTGGATGATTCAATGTGTCAGCAGGGAGATGATTTCCTTATTCAGATTGGTCCTTTAGCATGTACTCCAAGTCCTGTAAGAAGTGATTTATTAGCTGAGGAAAATGTGAATGTTTTCTGTCAGATGACTGCTACTCAAATAAATCCATTTGTTGATGTTAAAAGAATAGATACTATTAATTTTCAAAGAGAATACCCAAAAGAAGTTGTGGGAATTGGTTATCTGCCTGCACAATCTGCACTTGGATATACCCCAACGACTTTGGAAGGTTCTCTTCTTTTGCAAAATTTGGGTTATGTTGTGATTACATTGAGGATACAGCCAAATGAATCTGCATTAACTAACTGTAAGAAAGATGCTTTTGGAACTGATATTTGTTGGGTTGAAGGAAATTTAACTGCAAATCTTCAGTATGATATTCAGAATGTTTTTGGAGTTGGTAAATCAGTTTTTTATTTGCCAGTGATGGATGATTCAGAGTGGGAAAAGAATTATATTGCATCTAGTTTTTGGGAAGGGAGAGGATACTTAAGGGCAAGCTCAGTGGGAGAGAATGACGCTGTCTTGTCTGTTTATTCTGACAATTCTGTAGCAAGCAGTTTGTTGAGCCCCACAGGAAGGAAGTATACACTTGCAAGATATAGTTCAAATATTGCTCTTAAAACAGGAGAGACTTCAGATAAAATTTTCCTTCCTGGATTGAGCCCATGTTTGGCAAGTCTGCAGTTAAGATTAGAAGGAGTTGTAAATCCCGACACAAGAGCAAGGATAAAAGTTAATGAGGATTATGATGAGGTTGCTGATGGCGAAACATTTTTAGACGGAAAATGTACTGCTTCAAATCTGGAGAGAAAGGGAGTAACATCAAGCGTTAAGATTACATGCAGTGGAGCTGATAATGCGATTGAGAGAAAACCTTTTTATTTGAGCATTTCTCCAAGGGTCAATTTAAGCATAGGTGGAATAAAAAAAGATTATGGAGTAGGAGATTTACTTTACAAATTGAGTGATACGCAAAACAATGTTTACAAGGAGAGATATGTGTATCTTGGCTATGTTGGAACAGTTGGTGAAGCAACGGACGTGAATAGTTTGTATGTTACTCTTGTTGCCATTCCATCAGATGCCAAAGATGGTGATAAAAATAAACTTTCAGACTCTGAAATTGCTTCGGTAGCTTCTTGGTCTGAAACAGCTATGGCTGTTCCTGATACTGGGATAGCAAGTGTTAATTTTATAAGCAGTGCATTTAATAAATTTGTAGGAGCAGCAATGACTGTCGGAAAATCAGTTATAGATGGACAAGATTTTATTAACATTCCATATATAGGCCCAGGTTCGGCTCCAATAAAATTTAGAGGCACGGATGTTTCACTTATGGGATTCTTTAGTGGAGCAGATGATGATATCTTTCCTTCTGATAATAAAAATTATACAAATGCAATGAGCGACTTTAGTACGATTGTTAATAGTTATCCAAATGAAGTTGAAAAAGCAAATTCAATTCAAAGTCTTGGAGAGCAGGCATTGTATCAAAAAATCTATCTTACAAATGCGTTGGGAATGAAAAAAACAGTTATTGAATTATGCAGCGAATTTGAGAAGAGTTATCCAGATACCTATCTGAATGTCGGCATTTGTTCTAATATTGTAAAGTTATCAAGCAGTGCAGTAGCGGGACAGCAAGTAACAATAAATGGAGTTGTCAAAATAATTTCTTTTGATGGAATAAAGGAGCCAAGTAAAAGTGATTATAGTGCTGAATTGCTTGTTCAAGGGCCTAATGGAAAAATTGTGTCTTACGTTTTAGAAAAGAACAAAATGGTACAACTCACAGGACTTAGGACAGCTGATGAGCAAAAGAAATTGACAAGTCTTGAGTATGTTCAATTAACCGATTTAAGCACTGATTCTGCTACGATAAGAGTGAATGTGGAAGGCAAGACAGCTCTTCAGGCAATTTATATATCCGACTACAAGCTTTTCAAAAAGGGAGAATCTCAGACGTGGGGGGGGTATACATTTACTCTTAAGGATGTTCATTTAAACAAAGTTGCAAAAGTATCTGTAATATCAAATCAAGATTTTGCAAGAAGTAATTCAACTTTTAATTTCAAAATAGGAATAGAAAAAAGATTAATTCAACTTTCCCCTGCAAAAGCACAGGAGAAAATTATCTCTCTCAACAAATCAATGGGAGAATGGCAAAAAGCATCAGATGCACTTTATACGACTGTTAAAACAATGAAGGCTGCATGTACTGCTACAGGGTTCATATTAACTGCTAAGAATTTCCTTTCTAATTCTGGAGGAAAAGCAATAGCAAGACAGACTGTTATGGGTAAAACGGGAAGTGGTGGATGGAATGACAAATGTGCAAAATTAGTTCCAAAAACATACACCACTCTTGATGCTTGTTTCTTACATTTTTCTGATCAAATAGAAAAAGAAGTGGATAATACATACAAGATAATTCAAGCGCAAAATACTGAAATTTCAAATCTTGAAAAAGCAAATAGTGGGAGTTCAGATAATGCTGGATTTGTCGGTGGATTTTCTAAAAAAGTTTCTACATCTTTAGATTCTGCAAATGTAAATCAAGTATTAAATTCTTTAAGTGATGAACAAAAAAAGAATTTGGATATTGATAAAATTAAAGGAATGTTTAATTCAGATACTTCTTTCCAGACTTATTATGAAAAGAATACCTACACATTAGATCAGCTTAAGGAGATTGAACTTTATTCCTCATATATAAATCAATACGGTTCTGATCCAAATGATCAAACTGTAGTAAATGCAAAGAAGAATTTGGTATCTGTTTTATCTGATGTGTATGTGAATTCAAAAGCTACTATAGAAGAAACAACTTTTGAACAGAGAACAGGTATGGTAGGAAATGCACTTATTGGTTCATTTAATAAGCTTGTAAAAATGCAAGATGTACAAGTAGATAGTAGCAATAGAATTCTCTTTAAGAGTCTGCCTTATAGCATAACTAATGCCGATCAAAGTTTAAAGGATGTTAAAATTTCTGATACAGATTATGCTTATGCAATAGAAGATACATCTTCTAGCCCAGCAAAGGATTACATTATTAGATATAATGCTGATGGAGTTGTTGCTCAAACTTACGAGATTATACCAGAAACTTCATTCTCAAAAGCATCACTTAAAGTTTATATTGGCAACGATGGTAAAAATAATCCAAATCCATTCAGTTTAAAGTTTGATAAAGTTGATGCATCTTCTTATAAAAATCCATTTAAATCTTCATATGGAAGTTCTACGCCTTTGATAAGATATTTTGAGACTGTTCCATATAAAGGCAAACCTGCAATTGTTCCTTTTGACTTAAAAGCAGGATGGTATGCTGGAATAAATTCTCCTCAAACTTCATACGATGCTTCTGGTCGTGTGGTCAGTTTTTATCTTTGTAATGTTGGTAAGGACGGAATAGAAGAGTTTCAATTGGATAATTTTGGGGGAGATACTTGCCAATTGATTAATCTTAATACAGTACAAACTTATAGCGCATTTAATGGAATACTAAAAGAGGGGGAAGTTAAAGCTCTAGTTGATAAGGCGAAGAATGCAATTGAGCAGGCACAAACAGCTAGAGCACGTCAAGAAGGGATAACATCTGTAAACGGAATAAAAGTTGGGGAGCCTCCTACACAATCTTCTGCTTCACAATGTGCTGATATTATGTCTGCGAGTGATTGTAATATACTTTTCAATGTGTGCGATCCAGTTATTTGTCCTAGTTCAAGATGTAATTTGGGAGGAAATTATCCAGTCACTAATGTAATACAAACTGGAATAATAGGAAGTATAGCTTTGTGTCTCCCTAATTTTAAATTAACAGGTGGGGATGTTTATATTCCTGTTTGTTTGAGCGGAGTTCAGGCTGGACTTGATAATTGGATTTCAATTCAAAAATCTTACAGAGATTGTCTACAGACAAGCATAGATACAGGAGAGACAGTTGGAATATGTGATGAGATTAATAGCATATATACGTGTGAATTTTTCTGGAAGCAGGCTGTTCCCATAATAAAATCTGCTGGACCAAAGTTGCTTGGAAAAATAACAGGTCAAAGTGGAAAGGGGGGAGGAGAATATCAGGGAATTACTTCCGCTTTGGATAGTGCAAAGAAAACAATAGATTATCTCAAACAATTTTATGCTGCAAATTCTTACAATGCATTTAAGGTTCGTTCTACTGAACAGGTTGGAACAGAATTATGTGGAAATTTTGCATCTATAATTTATCCAAGTTCAGGAAGTTTCTTGGATAATCTTATAACTCCAGATTCTCCAGTTCAGTTTACAGGAAAGTTTGATGAAATACAACAGACCACTGCAACAAATCCTCCAACTTCTCAGTATAAAGTTTATTATCACATATACGCAGGAAAAGATACGGGTGTCTATTACAAAGTTTATCTTAGAGGTTCTGGAAGTTCATATTATCAAGATACTGCTCAGGATAGAGGTGTAAAGTCGGGTTATATTGCGAAAGGGGATTATGCATCTGATACAGTAGACTTTACTGCTCCATCTGGATATCAGCAATTGTGCATTGTTGTAAATGGACAAGAGGAGTGTGGATTCAAAGAAGTTTCAACTTCCTTTGCAGTCAATTATTTGAGCGATTTATATCTAGCTCAAGAGGCATCTAACACAAGTATAAAAACTCAAGATGAATGCATATCTGGAACTACAAGTTTATACAATCTATTAAATTTAAATTCCGAGGCTGCTGTAAACAATTTAATTAATCCACAAATTTATGCTCAAGGAATAATAAGAATTTGTGCGACAAGTGATCCAGGAGTAGGGACAGATGTAAATGCAGGAATAGAGGGTGCGAGATGGAAGAAAGTAGGAATTTGTGGGCAGACAGGAGTAGGATGTTGGATAGATACTGAGAGTGTTAAAAATGTTATAAAGACAATGAATATAGAGAATAAAGCATTGGATACAATCACAAACGGTTCTCTTCAATCCTTATCACAGCAATATCTTACTGCAGATCAATTTAGTGCAAAGATGGAGGAGATTAATGCAGAGCCTTCAAATTTCAATAAAGTAGCACTTATTACTGATGTAATAAATAAAGTTTATTATAGTAATCAGAAGGCTCAGTTATTTTACAATAGAGGAAAAGCTTATTCAGAATTAGCTATAGTTGAGTATAATGCTCTTGTTGTAGCAAAGCAGGCAGCAACTGCGGCTGCAGCAGCCAGTGGAACAACAATCTCTCAGTTTGATAAGACTTATATCTCTCCTATATTTGAATTTCAAGACGGAACATTGCACAAGAATGTTTGTTATAGATATTTTGATTCAGGATGGCATTGGATGATAGCATCCACAGGTATGGGAACTGCTATTATTCCGAGTTGCAATGATCCTAATTTTCCAAAAGGAAGAAAATGGTTTAATACAACTGTCTTTAAGGATGAAAATGATGAGACTCCTACAGATAAAAGTGTGTCATTCATAAATTCTCTTAATGGAAAATTGTACATTGACGGTTTAACTTTACTTATACAGAGAACAATGGCAAAGAACGAGGGAGGAATTTCAAATCCAGACTTATTAGCTGGAGATACTAAAATGTCTGACGAAGGAATATTTAATGTTAATCAGGGTAGTGATCCTTTGCAACAATTAGATTACAGATATTTTAATAGTTGGCAATGGTCTGCAGATAAGATAGGTAATAGTAATTGGATTGGCGTAACTACTTATACTGTAACAGCAGGAAATTTGAAGGGAGAAAAATTAGCTCAACCACAAATAAATTTACTTTCTTCTATTGCAGGGAAGGGTATTTATCAAGGTGCAGCAATTTTATTTGATCCGTCTTCGCCTGAAGTTAAAGAATTTTTAAAAGATTCAACAACTTCAACAACAGGAGTGGGAGCGATTGAAATCACCCTAGATAATAGTTTTGCTAGAAGAGATGTGAATAAATTAACAAATTTAATGAATGATCTTTCAACTTCAGTATTTCAATCTAGTTTCAAATGCGATTGTGGTGCCAATTGTGGAGATTATGCAAAATGGATAACTGAAACATCAACAATTAATGGAATTCCAGATGAATTACTCTTGTTAGCAATAATGATTCAGGAAAGTTCTTGCAAATCTATTCAATCTAGCGATGGGGGAGATAATGGTTTAATGCAAATTAATACAATTCACTGCGGAACAAAAGGTCTTCCTTTAATGGATATAGATGCGTGCAAGTCTATTCTATTAAGTGATAATGCACAGAATATAAATATAGGAGCTCAAATATTAAAAGAAGCATATAGAACTTCAGGTAAATCATTTTCATGTGAATCAGTTTCTCAGACTTATACTGGATGGGAAGCTGCATTAAGAGGATATAATGGATGGGGATGTACAGGTGATAATAATTATGTTAATAATGTTGAATCTAAATATTTTGAATTAGTAAACCTATACAATGGAAATCCTGGAATAACATGTACTGCAAGTCAAACGAAATGTGTTGGAACAACATATTATATTTGTTTAAATAATGCTTACATTTCTCAGGGAAATGTAGAAGGAAAATGTGGATATGTCACTTTAACTGAATCAGTTGATTTGAGCAAATTTTCAAATACAGAATTGGATGTTATTACTCATGCATCAAGTTGTACAAATTGTGGAGATGGACTTACAAATTCATGTGATGAGGCAGAATGTAAAGCTATAGGATATTATTTGAAGAGAAGTTGCCTTTATAGTTTTGGAGAATGTATAGAAAATAGTGCTGTTACTCCTTCAGATGAATCTTTGAAAATTGAACTTACAAATCTTCTTAATAATAAGCTTTCAAGTACTGAAAAGAATGTTGTTACTCAGGCAACAGCCTGTACTGAATGTGGAAAAGGATTTTTTAATTCGTGTGATGAGCAAGAGTGTAGAGCACTTGCACTTCAGTTAAAGAAGAAATGTGCTTATATTTCTGGAACTTGTAAAGAAGATACAACAGGAACAATAACATGTAAAGATACTTGTTCGTCTTTAGGATATAAATGTGGAATTCAAACTGTTTGTGAAAAAAGTCAAGATTGCGGAATTTGTAATGTTGCTGGACAGACTTGTAATTCAATGGGACAATGTGTTACTACAGGAAGTGCAATATGTACTTCTGGTCAGACAAAATGCGAGAGTACAACTTATTTTACATGCATAGATAATGCATGGGTTTCTCAAGGGCAAGTGGACGGAAAATGTGGGTATACTATGTCTGGAAGTGGGACTAGTGCAGAAGTTTATATGATAAAACCAACTTTATTACAAAATATATTGGGAGGAATAAATGGAGAGAATATATATTACAAATATGAAAGTGGATGGCAATGGACTCCTTACTCAGATGAAAGTGCATGGATGTCTGCAATTTCAACAGTTGTTACACTAGGAAAATATACTGGAAAGATGCCATCAAGTAAAAATATTGCAGTAATTGAATCAATAAACGGAAAAAGTTTTTCTGATGGTAAATCAATAATAAAGAATAGCGATGGTTTAATGAAAAATGGAAGTGAAATTTCTATTTTATCAACTGTAGCAGGTTGTACAGACACTTGTTTATTATTAGGTTATAAATGTGGAACTCAGACAATTTGTGGAAAGAGTACAAATTGTGGAACTTGTGCAACAGATCAGATTTGTAACTCAGCAGGGCAATGTGTTGCTGCTACTATAACAATATGCACAATGCCACAGACAAAGTGTGATGGAGATATATATTCTGTTTGTGTTGATAATGCATGGATTTCTCAAGGACAAATAGATGGAAAGTGTGGATATACTTCTTCCACAGTTGAAGCAGCATGTTCCATGCCTCAGGAGAGATGTGTAGGCTTGTTTTATTCTATTTGTTTAAATAATGCCTGGGTGTACCAAGGATTAATACCTGGAGAATGTGGTTATGGACTAGCACCTATTGTAACCTGTGTATCTGGTCAGACAAAATGCGAGGGAACAACCTATTTTACATGTACAAATAATGTTTGGATTTCTAATGGGCAGGTTAGTGGAAAGTGCGGATATACTACAGTAAGTTTAGCTAGCAATAGAGAAAAGATAGTCAGTACTGCTAGAGATTTGGTTGGGAAGCCTTATGCAAAATATACAGCGCTTACTTATTCTCAAAGAGCTGAGGTAGATAAGAGTAAAATTATATGGACCTGGCAAGGTATTCAAATTGTGAGAGATTACGACAATAGTGGAAGTATATATCCTAATTGTTTTGATAGTGTAATGCATGTATATACCACTGCAGGAGTTAAATGGGGTAGCTTTGCTTATTGTTTGAAAGATGGGCTTGTGGATATAGATCACGATGGATGTAACAAAAACGATGCGATAACCAAAGATGAAGTTTCTGAGGGAGATATTCTTTCTATAAGATATTATGCAGAAAATCATAACGTTATTTTCCTTAGATGGGTAGATAAACTTTCTGGAAAGGCAGAGATATTTGACTGGATTGGAAGAGCAGACAAATCTGAATTTCCAAGTTCCTTTACAGGCAGTCCTAGAGAATTTAGAACATTTGAAGTCAATTTGAAATTTGATGGGCAATCAGAAGACTGGACCGTTTATGCTATTGGAAAGCCAAGTGTATAATTATTTACAAGGAATTTTAATTCTTTGTCCTACTTTTAATTCTTCAGACTTTAATCCTTTATTTAAATCCCTTATTTGTTTCCATCTTTTTTCATTGCTCAAGATTGTTTCAGCAATATCCCAATATCCTTTATCTCCTGATTTGATAATATAAATGCATGTATCTTTTATTATTGAAGTATTTGTGTCCGTTTGTGTATCTGTTTGAATTGTTTTTTCTTCAAGAGATCCATTTGGTTTTCCTGATTCTTTATTTTCTAATTCTTTATTTTCTAATTCTTCTTTGTATTTCATATAATCTGTTTTTTTTTCAGAACCTTGATTTTGTTCTTGAATTCCTGAAGGGAACATTCCTTCAGTATTAAGGTATGGTTTGCCATCCTGACCAACTGGAACTGGTTGGAATACTCCGCCTTTTTTATCACAAGTTATTATTGCCTGAACTTCATAGCCATTTTCTTCTATGAATGATTCTTCTGGGAAAGATATTACTGTTCCTTTTGTTTTTGGAATTAAATATAATGACATGTCATTTCTTTCTTCCGAATTATCAATCATTTCTTGTAAAACTATATATTCCATTTCATTAACTTTTATTGTTGGTATTTTGAATTTTAAATCTCTGTCAGTTATGTCAACTGAAAATCCTGCGGAATTTCTTTCTTTTGCTCTTTTTCTTAATCTCTCAATAGAAGTTCTTTCAATGGATAATTCTGTAACATTTATATTATCTCCAACTTTTGTTGGAACATACATAGGAGCATCAATTTTTACCTGTTTTCCTTCCTGAAAAGTTATTGATTCTTCATCTTTTTTTGATACCCAAAAATTTAGTTCCCCTTGCTTCAATTTTCCTTGTTTTGTATTATAATTCCAGAAAGTATAACAATTACCAAATAAACATTGTTCTTCTAATTTGTATTTTGGAAAATTTTTTTCTGTTGTTTCATTATATTTTACATCATGGACATTTCCTTGGATATACTGTCTCTTTTGAGCCATAGAACTAAATGGAAGGCAAGCTAAAAGAAGTGTTACAAGTCCTCCAGCTATTGCAGATTTTTTCATGCTTTTATGGGTGATAAAAACTTTATAAATCTTTTGCTATTGTATTCACTTAATAGTCAGAACAAATATAGGGAAATACGACCATTAAGCAAGTAAGTGCGAGGATTAGAATTTAACAGTCTCCTCACCAACGCAGTTGTTCGTAGAGTGCGAGGATTAGGATTCGAACCTAAGTAAGCATAAAGCTACGAGAGCCTAAATCTCGCCCGTTTGACCACTCCGGCATCCCCGCGTTATTTTTTTAGCTATCTTTGGTATAAAAATGTTGGGTTATATTCTTTTTTGGAAAGATTATATTTAAAAACGATTTTTTTATATCTTAATCATGGCATACGATGGACAAAATTATCTTGCAAGCTTTATAGGAATTTTCATGATTTTATTTGTTGTAATGGCAATTTTATTTTCAATGTTTTATATTCTAGGCATTTTTATTGTATTGGGGTTTATTTTTTACTTTATGTTTTTTATGTTCAAAGATAAAAAAATGAAAAAAGAGGAACTGAACAGCATATTAGCATATAGAGAATCTAGAATGATATATAGTAGAAAACTTTCGGAAGAAATACCTTAATTATCTTGCTTCTTTTTCTTTGATTCAGCTTCTTTTTGTTTTATCTTATCTTCTAGTTTTAATTTTTCTATTAATTCTTTATATCTGTTTCTTATTGTAACTTCAGTTATTCCAGCGATGTCAGCTACTTCTCTTTGAGTTTTCTTTTCATCGTTCATAAGTGCAGCTACGTAAAGAGCAGCAGCAGCAATGCCTGCAGGGCCTCTGCCCGATGTTAATTCAACATCTTCTGCCTGCTTTAGGACCTTTAGTGCATCATTCTGTGTCTTTGGGCTTAATTTTAATACTGAAGAGAATCTTGAGACATAATCTTTTGGAGAAGATTGGTTTACTTTAATTCCCAATTTTCTTATAATAAATCTGTAAGTTCTTCCTATTTCTTTTCTTTCAACATCCGAAGCAGTTGCCATTTCATCAAGTGTTCTTGGAATATTGTAGGAACGACAGGCAGCATATAAGCAGGCCGCAATTACTGATTCCATACTTCTTCCTCTTACTAATCCTCTTTGAAGAACGTAATTGTATATTCTTGAAGCCTCATCTCTTACAACATTTGGGAGGTTTAAGTAAGAAGCAATAACTCTTAGTTCAGCCATTGCAAGCCTTAAATTTCTCTCAATTGAAGTTGAAACTCTTTCCTGCCATTTCTTTAATCTTAGGAACTTTCTTGTTTGTTTTGGCTCAAGCCTGTAAATATCTGAGATTTCTCCAACATTTGTTGTAAGACCTTTATCGAATTTTTGTATAGAAATTGGAGCTCCTCCTCTCCCTTTTTTCTCGCTTTTGTCGAATTTTCCTGATAGATCCATACCTGTGTCGACCATTTTTTCCTCGACAACAAGTCCACAATCGTTACATATTATTTCCCCAAGATGAGAATCGTAGGTTAAATTGATGCTTCCGCATTCAGGACACTTTCTTATACCGGCCATTTTTTAGGGAAATATTTTGCTATTTTTGAGTTTAATAATAAGGTTTTTAAAGTTTTCCTATTTATAAAGCTTTCGTATTATATAGAGGGGATTAGATTTAGGGTTTTTAAGGATTACTTAACCAAAATGCCATTAATCATGCCTTCTTGAGTTGGGCGATTGGTTATTCTTGCCTTTCCAAGCTCTGTTTCGACAATTGTTCCTTTAGTAAGAACATTCTGTCTTGCTAAGAATTTATTCGAAGGAGTTTCAAGAACATTTTTTATTTCAACTTTCTTTGATTTTTTGTTCTTTTCCTGAATATTTACAAATTTTGCTCTTAATAAATAAATTTTATTATTTCCGCCTTGAACTCTTTTTGTTTTTCTCTTTTCATCCTGAGAAAGTTTTACAACTTTTCCCTGTCCCGGCAGAGCATATTTCTTTTTTTTAATTCTTTTTATATATTTTCCGCCGCTAATTTTTCTTCCTAGTTTCATTCTATGATAGTTGATTTTTTGTTTATAAATGTTTTTATAAGAATTTATTGTGGAAAAGATGAGAAAAGTTTAAAAACGATTTTATTATATTCTGATTATGGCTAATGGAATTGAAAGACCTTTGGATTTATTGAATACATCTAAAGGCAAAGAAGTTTTAGTACATTTGAAAGGCGATAAG
>Ga0182021_10001629_pt1 | contig 25989 bp, 32 predicted proteins | sample 612E3MmetaG_FD_120493 | JGI IMG/M metagenome (GOLD analysis project Ga0182021, IMG submission 120493) | Permafrost microbial communities from Stordalen Mire, Sweden - 612E3M metaG (Illumina Assembly) | ecosystem: Environmental > Terrestrial > Soil > Wetlands > Permafrost | place: Sweden... | reverse complement strand
TCAAGGAAAAAGTGTTGGCATATCTTATCAGGGAGAAGTGTGAGGTAAAAGATTTCGGAACTTTTTCCGATGCATCTGTTGACTATCCTGATTTTGGTCATCCGCTTGCAAATTCAGTAGCTGCTGGCGAGTTTGATATGGGAATCTCAATCTGCGGAACAGGAAACGGAATTAACATGGTTGTCAATAAGCATCCCGGAATCAGATCGGCTATTTGCTGGAATGAGGAGATCTGCCGGTTGTCAAGAGCGCATAATGATGCCAATATTCTTGCTTTGCCCGGCTGGTTCATTTCCGAATCAGAAGCATATTTGATTACAAAGACATTCCTTAACACCTCTTTTGAAGGAGGACGTCATAAAAGAAGAGTAGAGAAAATTTCATTAAAAATGTATTAGCATGCTTTCAAATTCTTGCAGATATGGTATCAGGGCTGTAATTTATCTTGCTAGTCAACCAGTTTCTGTGGGGAAAACGGGAATAAAGAAAATAAGCAAGGATCTTAACCTACCTACTCCATTTCTGGCAAAAATCCTTCAGCAACTTGCAAAACAAAAAATACTCAGTTCTTCCAAAGGCCCGCATGGGGGGTTTTCTTTATTAAAAGATCCTCGTAAAATAACCCTTCTTGATATCGTCAATACTATAGACGGCCAGGATACATTTACAAATTGTATTATGCATAATGGATCATGTGAAGGAGTGACGAAAGACAAAGTGCGTTGTACTCTCCATGAAGATTATGAAAAATCAAGAAGAGAACTAATTAAACTATTCAGTAACAGGACTATTTATGAGCTTGTGGTAAAATCAAATATGGAGGAACTGATTAGTATATGATTATTCTGTCTTATATGATCTGATCCATAACCATAAAAAGATAGACCCAAGAATTCCGGCAAGATTGGCCATAGCATCAAAAATACTCCCTGTTCTGGTTGAAGTGAGAGTTGACTGCATAATTTCAATTATTATCCCATAGAAAAACGGAATTAGGCCGATAAAGAATAAATTTCCGGTACCTTTAATGGCTTTTCTGTTCTCAAAGATAAGTACAGACATAAAACTAAAATACATTCCAAAATGTACAAATTTATCAAAGTTTGGAATATTGATAGGAACTTTATCGAAAGTATGAGCATTGGCCATACTCAGATACATTATTATCAGAGCTGTAAGGATTGAGAATAAATTTCTCTTTATCATTTTTATTATTTGATGCTAATTAATTAATTGAAAATCATAAATATTTGTTAATTTGTTTTTTTACCTTCTTCCTAACCCCTGCAAAGAGGGGTAGGCTTTTCCTCACAGAAGAGAAGTCAAAAATAAACATTTCCGCCTTTGGGGAAACGGGACAGGGGGTTAAAATGATCCTTTTAATAGAATTAATTTCTGAGCGCTGAATTAATTATAATTATTAAAAGATGGCTGGGATATACTTACACATTCCTTTTTGTAAAAAACTCTGTTTTTATTGTGATTTCTATCATGTTGTTACTCATGATAATAATTCTGAATTTATTGATGCATTGCTGAAAGAGATATCCTTAAAAAAGGATTATCTGGGTGAAGAAACTGTCTCAACCATTTATCTTGGAGGAGGAACGCCTTCTGTTTTTACTGTTAAAGAACTGGAATCTATCCTGAAACAGATTTACCTGAATTATAAAGTAACGGATGATTGTGAAATAACGATAGAACTTAACCCCGATGATGTCCAGCCTGACTATCTTGAAGGTTTAAAGCATCTTGAAATCAATAGGATAAGTCTGGGGATTCAGTCCTGGCGCGATTCGGACCTGAAGATGCTTAACCGGAGGCACGACTCAGCCCAGGCAGAATATGCCCTTAGGGAGATATTGAAATCCGGGTTCGAAAACGTAACAATTGATCTCATTTATGGAATACCCGGAATGAGTCTGAAAGGTTGGGAATCAAACCTTGATTTCTCTTTTTCGTTCGGCATTAAGCATCTCTCAGCTTATCATCTGACTTTTGAAAAGGGAACCATCTTCGGTAAAATGCTTGAACAGGGCACTATCAGTGAAATTGATGAAAACGATAGTGCTGCACAATTTAATCTTCTTATACAAAAAGCTGAATCGGCAGGTTTTATTCAGTATGAGATTTCAAATTTCGGAAAACCGGGTTATTTCTCAATTCATAATTCAAATTACTGGAAACAGGTTAATTATCTTGGACTGGGGCCTTCCGCCCATTCTTTTAACGGATATTCACGGCAATGGAATATCCGCGATCTTAAAGGTTACATTAGGGCAATAAATTCAGGGAAGCCATATTCTGAAAGCGAAGAACTCGACACAAGAACCAAGTTTAATGAATACATAATGACCTCATTAAGAACAATGTGGGGAATTGATCTTGGGTATGTTGAGGAAATGTTTGAAAAAGAAGGATATGATTATGTTATGAATCTTTCCGGAAAATTCAAAAACTATGGTCTCATGAAACACGAAAAAAATTCCCTGATTCTGACAAACCAGGGAAAGTTAATTTCAGACAATATAATTTCTGAATTTATGATGCCGGTTAATGAATAGTTATTTTTTTGAAAGCATGAAATTTGTACGGCCAATAACATTATCATCAAGGTAAAGCTCAACGCTATAATTGCCAATTATAAAATCTCCTTTGTTATCCATGAAGATGCACACTTCAATATCCTGATTCATATAATCGACCTGACGGTTGGCGGAATAAATTATTTTATTCCCTTTGTACTCAAATAGATTATCAGGACTACTTGTAACAACAAGTGAATCAGGCCTGATCACCCTCATATATACATCTTTTTGCCCGGGTTTTGCCAGGGCATTCTCGCGAAGAGTAAAACAGATTCTTAATTTGTCCAGGGAACCGATTCGGGTAGTCTCTTTTCTTTTTTTGTTAAGAGAAACAGCAACTATATTCTTAGCCTGGATAACAGAAGCAACCTCAACTTTAGTACTAAGTTCTTCTTTCACTTTAGAAAGTTCGGTATTGGTATTACGGACTTGCGTGATTTGTTGCTTAATTTCGGTGTTTTCAGAGACCAGCATGCTGTTTCTGGTGTTTAATGAATCGATCTGAACAATGTAGCTTTTCATTATTTCTCTCATTGTTGTGATCTCGTTCTTATATTTTTTTATAAGTTGAACATTGGAAGCATTTATAGATAACAGCTGGATAATCTTATTCTTTTGTTTTTGCAGACCTGCATTCAGAGTATCATTGTTTGTTTTAAGGGTATCATACGCAACAACCATATGTCTTAATTCGTTAGCCAGGGAATCTTTTTCCTGGGTGAGTACAGTTTCCATTTCAACCATTTTATTTTTCTTATCAAAATACATATAAATAAGAAAAATAAGAGCAACTCCAAGTATAATTGCTACGACAATCATATTTAATGGAGTACCTTTTTGCTTTCCCTGAGGTGTTGGGATACTACTGTTTAAATCTGCCATATATCTTATTGAGTTTAAAAGGTTTCTAGACAAAAATACTAATATCCTTGCATTTTTTCAAATTAAAAATATAAACATAAGACAAAAGTTTTTGTTATATTGTTTAAAGATTATGCAGATATATTTATCAGTAATTATATTTTGATTTCGGAAATAAGTTATAATCAGAATCATGAAATATGTTGGAGCACATGTCAGCGCATCAGGAGGTGTGGAAAACGCTCCGGTCAACGCTAACGCAATAGGAGCGAAGGCTTTTGCCCTGTTCACAAAAAATCAGAGACAATGGTTTTCAAATCCATTGACTCTGGCAAGTATAAAAGCATTTCGCCAGAATTGTGAGAAATATGACTATAAACCATTTCAGATATTGCCCCACGACAGTTATCTGATAAATCTGGGACATCCCGAGAAAGAGCCATTAGAAAAATCAAGGGCCTCATTTCTCGATGAAATGCAACGATGTGAACAGTTGGGACTTGACAGGCTTAATTTCCATCCTGGAAGCCATTTGAAGGCAATCAGTGAAGAGGAATGCCTTAGCAGGATTGCAGAATCTATAAATATTGTTCTTGATAAGACAAAAGGAGTAACTGCGGTAATAGAAAACACGGCAGGGCAGGGTACTAATATGGGGCATAAATTTGAACAGCTCAGGTTTATGATTGACAAGGTTGAGGACAAATCCAGAGTTGGAGTATGTATCGATACATGCCATGCTTTCACTTCCGGATATGATATTAAATCCCGGGAAGGATATATTGAGACATTCAGCCAGTTTGAAAAAATTATTGGTCTTGGTTACCTCAAAGGAATGCATATAAATGACTCAAAGAAAGAATTATCCACACGAGTAGACAGGCACGACAGTATCGGAAGGGGATTTCTTGGTGAGGATACTTTCAGGATATTGATGAATGATGCAAGGTTCGATAATATGCCTTTGATTCTTGAAACACCCGAAGAATCATTATGGGAGCAGGAAATTAAAATGTTGTACTCCCTTGTAGTTAAAAAGTAGTTTGTTTAAACTACGAAAGATAAATTCTGGTTATTGAATAATCATGCTTTCAATATCAATAGTTTTTAATTTTTCATTTGTTGCTTTATAACCGATCATAAATAGTTCACCTGATTTTTCAGGATCCAGAATTTTGTAATTTCTGAGTTCGGGCGGTGCAACAAACAAATCAAATTTCTTAGCCTTTTCAGAAATTTCTTTCGACATACTGAGCATAAATGTTCGTTCGGCTATGTTTATCAAACCACTTATCTTTTCCATATATCCAACAGGATTCACAAAAGAACCGATTAGAATCCTGCATTTGTTTTCAATTGGCCTTAGTGGCAGATTATCCAGAACTCCACCGTCAACATAGGAGATGTCGTTAATCTTTACAGGTTGAAAAAGAACAGGGATGCTTGCAGAGGCAATAACCGGATCAAACAAATCGCCTTCAGAAAAATAAACTGCTTTTCCGTTATTAAGATCTGTTGCAGATACAAACATTGGAATTTTAAGCTCCTCAAATATTTTGGCGCGCAAACTTGACTTCAGAATTTTTAATATTCCGTTGATTTGAAGCAACCCTTCCCTTGGTAAGGCCGGACGCATAAAATCAAGCCTGCTTCCGCCATTCATCAGATTCAGTATCTCTCCTGGAGTATACCCATCAGCGTATAATACACCAATCAATGCGCCGGCACTTGTTCCTGATATAACATCCGGAAAGATTCCTGCTTCATTTAATGCCTGGATCACTCCAAGATGTGCATATCCTCTTGCACCGCCTCCGCTTAAAACCAGACCAATATTATACTGTTTATCTGACATTAGTTTTTTTTTGAGCATCTATCCTTTTAGAAAATCAAACAACAACTTCAAATTTAAAAAAGTAACAATACTGCCAATTGCCAGTAAGAGTCCAATAAGAAACCTGCTGTTGGCATATTTACCCATAACCTTTTTTGACGAAGTAAGGTAAATCTGTATAGCAATGGTAAAAGGAAGTTGTATGCTTAAAAATACCTGTGACAAAATTAGTCCTTTAAATGCGTCTTTGATAAAAAAGATTAATAAAAGTGCTCCCGCCAGAGAAATTATTATTCCAATTCTTGAATGATTGTCTTTAACATCATACGATTCTTTGTACATTCCCGAAACTATTGATCCGCCGGCCATTCCCGAAGTTATTGATGAAGCAATCCCGGCAAACAGAAGCGCAACAGCAAAAATAACAGAAGCGTTTGATCCAAGCAGGGGTTCAAGTAACCTGTTAGCCTGTTGCAGTTCATCAACTTTTTGTGCGGTGGTGAAAAATGTGGCAGCAGCCAGCAGTATCATGGCACTGTTAATAGCCCAACCCACGATCATCGAAAACAGAGTGTCAGCAAATTCAAATCTAAGCTGCTTCTTTATGATTTTTTCATCCCGGAGATTCCATTGGCGGCTTTGTATTATTTCAGAATGCAGAAAAAGATTGTGAGGCATGACAACTGCTCCCAGAACACTCATGATCAATAATATGGAACCATCTGGCAAAGAGGGCTTTACCCATGATATTCCTGCCTGTATCCAATCAACTTTAACAAGAAATAATTCATATAAAAATGAAAGTCCTATAATTGATACAAAACCAATGATCCATCTTTCAATTTTTCTATAAGAATTAGAAAAAAGCATTATCATAACGAATATGGTTACCAGCACAGCGCCAATTCTGATTGGAATCTTAAAGAGCATGTTTAAAGCAATCGCTCCGCCGAGAACCTCTGCAAGAGAAGTAGAGACAGACGCAAGCACAGCGAATGACAGAACTGACTTTGATGCCCAGGGCTTTAAATATATTGTTGCTGCTTCCGAAAGGCATAGTCCTGTTGCAATTCCGAGGTGCGCGACGTTATGCTGCAGAACAATCAGCATAATTGTAGATAGAGAGACAATCCAAAGTAAAGAATAGCCAAACTGGGATCCGGTTGCAATATTAGCAGCCCAGTTACCGGGATCAATGAATCCGACGGTTACAAGTAATCCGGGTCCTATATATTTAAAAATATCAAGTCCTCCGAAAGCAGGTCTGTGATCCTTTCTTTTCAGGTCCCTGATAAATCCGAAATAATTAAAAAAGTTCCTTATGTTCATCATTTAGCCCAAATCACTGCTTTTTCAGGAGCTTTCAGATATAAAATTTACTCTAACAAATATAAACAATGCTAACGAAAATCGTTAGCCGATTCTTTGTATTACATTCAAATCAATTTACGAGTCACTGACAGTCCAACTGTTTATACTAATGGCTGAAACCAAAGAAAATCCATAAATTTACAGAGCATTTTTTTTATATTCATATGAATTAATAAATAACAGATATGCAATTTTTACTATTGGCCTACGACGGAACCGATGCCGGAGCTCTTCAGCGAAGGATGAAAGTAAGGGAAGAGCATTTCAGGAGGATTACTCTTCTTAAGAAAGCCGGAGAATTCCTTTGTGGAGGTGCTATACTTGATGATGACGGAAAAATGATAGGATCAATGATCGTCTATGATTTCCCCGACATGCAATCTCTGAAAGAATGCTTAAAGGATGAACCTTACATTACCGGTGGGGTATGGGAAAAAACTGAAATTAAGCCATTCCGGCTAGCTAAAATTGAATAGTGTCACATGGATATAAAAAGATTTTCACCATCGGTTGACAAATCAGTTCTTATTTTACTTGCCGGACTAATGTGGTGCGGAGTAGGGGTCATGTTAATCAGATATGCGGTGACATGGCTATCATTGTGCACGGGGAAGGAACAGGTTCTCTTTTATTCTGGAGGATTTCTGGCAGCAATGCCCATACATCATTTTGGATTCCTTAAGATTGCTGATAAAAACATCAGCAGGCTTTTGCCTCTCACTGAAAAAAAGAATCCTTTTTCTTTTATGACACCAAAAAGTTATCTGATTGTTATTGTTATGGTTTCAATGGGTATTGCACTAAGACATTCTCCAATACCAAAAAAATATCTGTCACTGCTTTATAACGGAATCGGATTGGCATTATTCCTGTCAGGGATCAGATATTTCAGGGTATTCTTTCAATTAGTATTTTCAAAAAAAAATTAACCCAGGGGATTCACTGAGTTAGTTATCCATAGCAGAATATTTCATAATTGCATCAAATACCTGACGACGAACCGGACTTACATTATAATATTCACCGGTGCTTAACAGGCCAGTATTCTGACGGTTAATTAAAAGTATTACCGACATATCATATTCAGGGACAACTGAAATACTTGGTCCGGTAAATCCGGTATGTCCAAAAGTTCCGGCAGGTCCGTTTTTCATGAATGAATTATCAGGATCCATCATCCAGCCGAGACCGTTTTTAAATTTATCTTTTGTTAAAAAGAGTTGAAGGGTCTTTTCAGAAATAAATTGACCGGATACTGTTTTCCCTTTGTGGATCAGCATATCAACGAGTTTCTGCAAGTCATCAACGGTTGAAAATAATCCTGCAGCACCTGAAATTCCGCCATTGGCATACCAGGCATTCCCGTCATTAACTTCACCTCTGAGAGTATACGTTCGCCACCCATTCCATTGTGCCGGATTTATTTCCTTTATCTTAAATCCTAATGTTGAATCATAAACCATTCTTTTTTCATAAGGATTTCCCTGCGAAGTGGCTGCAATATGTTTAAATTTTCCTGTAGATAGCGGGTTATAAGCAGTACTATTCATCTGAAGAGGCAGAAAAATATTATGTTCCATGAATTTATCAAGTGGTAATCCCGATGCAATCTCTATTATTTCACCCAGGATCACAAATCCAAGATCACTGTAACGCCGTTGTTCTCCAACAGGAAACTGAAGGGGTAGTCCCTCTATCAGCTTATAACTTTCATTTTTATCTGAAGCCTGGTAATAAAGAGGATACCACTCATACAGCCCGGCTGTATGTGTGAGCAAATGTCTGATGGTAATTTCTCTTTTATCAGGGGTGTTAAATGCTTTGATATATTTGCAAACAGGATCCTCAACTCTGAGAAGCCCCCGGTCAACCAATAACATAATGGAAGTTGTAGTACCAATGACCTTTGTTAGGGAGGCTATGTCAAAAAGAGAATTAATAGTCATTGAATCCGGCGGATTGAGAAGCTGATGATTGTAATCATACTTCTGTTCATATCCATATGCATGTCTGTAAACAATTTGATCCCCTTTCTTTATTTGGATCACTGCTCCCGGAATCTCGTCGAGATTGACCTTGGTTTGAAGGATACTGTCAATGGTTGAAACAAGATGAGCCTGTTTTTCTTTTTGTGTTTTAGTTTGACAAAATAGATTTGATAAAGAAGCCAGTAATAATAAACAAAGTATAACCCGGTAATGAGAGCGGAGTTTTAATGAGAGCATTTGTGTAAGTATTAATGAATATGTATAAATCCCATTAAATTAAGATTTTTGGCCAGAATACCCAACTCGCGGACCCACAGTTTTCCGGAGAAGTAATTCGGTAAATCCCTGCTTTACAAAATTTTCCAGTTCACCAACAAGTTTGAATCCAAAATCGTAATAGAGCTTTAGCGCTCCCTTATTAAACGAAGAGACGCAGATAAACAAGTTAGGTGAAAATTTAAGCACCCTTTCATTGCAGTACAGCAATAACTTCTTGCCTAATCCAATGCCTCTGAATGCAGCATCAACACAGATTGTCTGAATATATCCTGAAAAAGTCCCTGAAGTCTGAAGAATAACGAAACCGGCAATAACATTCTCTGTTTCAATAACATATATTTCTTTGCATTCTCCCTCAAATGCTTTCAGGCATTGTTCACAGTCCATTTCCAGCGTGATCCAGGGATCAGTTTCAGACATCATCTGTGCACAGATCTCAAAATCATTTGAATCAGTTGTTTGCCGGATTAAAAACTTTTCAACATTCTTCATTTCAAGTTCATAAATGGATTTATTTTTCTGTTATTTAAGATTCAAACCCCCTTCCAAGCCTTCTCCCACAGGGGAAGGTGAGCTCACATCTGTTTCATTCTTCCTGATAATGAATAAAAACAATATTGTAAGCAATGCATTTACAAAAATATTCATAAACCCGAAATCAAAATTAAAGGCCCTTATAAAATATCCATTTAACAACCATGTAATAAAAGCTGCCGAAACACATGCGAAGGGTACCCATTTCTCCTTAAATTTAATCCTGGTAAATAATCCCGTCAGATATAACCCCAGGATTGGACCGTAAGTATAACCTGCTATTTTGAAAATAGTATTAATAATCGCTCCCTTACTATTCCAGAAGGACATCACAATCAGGAACATAACAATGTTAACACCGAACAACACACGATTTTTTAATTTTTTCCTGGTTTCCTGTGGCCGGTTTTCAATATCGACAAAGTCATAACTAAAAGCAGTCGTCAGAGCTGCAATACATGAATCAATACTTGCGAACGTTGAGGCAATAACACCTATGAGAAAAGCAATAGCACCTATCTTGCCAAAATAATTCAGAGTGAGCAATGGATAGAGATCATCAGTATTTACGAATTTCCCATTCTGCGTAACAAGATTAATTCCATGTCGTTCCGCATATAAATAGATCAGTATGCCAAGTCCCAGAAACATTGTCTGTGCAAAAGCAATGAAAAAGCTGAAGGTCAGAACGTTTTTCTTTGCATCTCCAGCATTTTTTACCGTAAGGGTTTTCTGCATCATGCTTTGATCAAGACCAACCAGAGCTACAGTTATAAGCAATCCGGAAATAAACTGTTTGAAGAAATTAGATCCTGAATGAAAATCCCAGTCAAATACCCTTGCATATTGATGATGGGCTATTGTCTTTGCCATTTCAGTAAAAGAAAGACCTAACGAATTTTTTATTGTAATTATTGAAATGATAATTACAGTTATCAGAAACAAAGACTGCAAAGCATCTGTCCATACAATCGTTTTTATCCCCGATTTATTTGTATAGAGCCAGATAAGGATCAGTACCACGGCGATTGTCACAAAATATGGAATATGCAAAGCGTCAAAAAAGGCATACTGCAGAATCTTTATAGATAGAAGCAGCCGCAGTGCAGCTCCAAATGATTGTGAGACCAGAAAAAACAGCGATCCGGTTTTATATGTGACATTCCCGAAACGAATATTCAGATAGGTGTAAATAGATACCAGCTTGAGCCTGTAATAAATAGGCGTCAGGATAAAAGCAATAAAAAGATAGCCTACAATTGTACCCAGGATAAACTGGAAATAGTAAAGGTTATTATTGCCAACATTGCCAGGTATTGAAACAAGAGATACTGCCGAAATGCCTGATCCGATCATTCCGAAAGCAACCAGGAACCACGGAGATTCCCTGTCTCCGTCAAAAAAAGTGGAATCATGCGCATGCCTTGAGGCGATCTGCGAGATTATCATCAGGATAGAAAAATAACAAAGTATGATTATAAATAATAACAGAGGACTCATCCTTCAGCTTTTTTCATTACAGAAGCCAAACGTAGCGAAAAAGCAGGATAAATTTTGATAAAAAACATTTCAGTTTTATATTTGTTATGGTATAATCAAAATGACAAAAAATGGCGTTCACTTTAGAAATCGGACAAAAGGCGATTGATTTTAAACTTCCTTCAACAGATGGGCAGGAGTACAGTCTTTCTGACTTTGGTAAATATAAATATCTGGTAATCTTTTTTACCTGTAATCATTGTCCATATGTAATCGGATCAGATGAAATTACACGCGCAACCGTAGAAAAATTCAATAAAAACGGGGTAGGTTGGGCTGGAATTAATTCAAACAGTGAAAATACTTATCCGGAAGATAGTTTTCCAAATATGGTTGAGAGGATGAAAAAGCAGAGATTTCCATGGGTCTATCTTTACGACAAGCCTCAGGAGGTAGCGAAAGCCTATGGAGCATTACGCACACCTCATTTTTATGTATTCAATGAAGAAAGGGAACTAGTCTATACGGGAAGAGGAATAGACAGCCCCAGAGATCCCTCAAAAATGACAATTAATAATCTTGATCTGGCTCTTGATGAACTGACCAGGGGTAAACCTATGTCTGTTCCTAAAACGAATCCAATCGGCTGTAATATAAAGTGGGACGGTAAGGATGCCCACTGGATGCCGCCTGATGCCTGTGATCTTGTTTAGTTTTCTGAAATTACGGAGCTAGTCGTTCAATTATCCAGGTATCTTTTCTTTTTGAATAGGTCAGGCGGTCATGAAGCCTGAATTCTCCATTCTGCCAGAATTCAAACCACTCAGGCACAAGCAAAAATCCGCCCCAGTGTGGAGGTTTTGAAACCGGTTTATCAGCGAATTTATTTGTATAGAAAGTAAAAATATCATTAAGATGGTCACGATCAGGGATCGTTGAGCTCTGTTCACTGGCCCAGGCAGAAATCTGACTTTCACGGGGTCTTGTTTTGAAATAGGATTCAGAATCTTCCTCGGATACTTTTTCAGTTATACCCTCAATTCTAACTTGTCTGCCTGATTCCTGCCAGTAAAAAAGTAAAGCTGCCATCGGATTGGAAAGTAACTGGTTCCCTTTCTTGCTTTTATAATTAGTAAAAAAGATAAATCCTTTGTCATTAAAGCCTTTTAAAAGGACTGTTCGCGCAGATACGCGACCATCTTTGGAAGAGGTGGCAAGTGTTACGGATTCGGGAATTGCTGTCTCTGAAGCCATGTGTTCAACATACCAGGCCCTAAACTGAATAAAAGGGTTCGGAGAAACAGTTTTTTCCGAAAATTTAGTATTATCGATCATATGGCCTTATTTTGTCCTTTTATAGCAAGGCTATTTACAAAGTATATCTTAAAGGAGTTCAAAGGGGAAATTCAAAATTAATTTCTTCTTAAACACTTACATTTATTGCATGAATTATTATGTAAACAGTATTTTGAAAGCATTGTTTTGAAATCCTGGAAATTTAAATTTATTCTCTATCTTAAACCCAAATAATTTTTTGATCCATGATAAAGAAAAAACAATACTTTTCAATCACGGCATTGCTCATTTTTACCATGCTGTATGCCCAGCTATCTTTGTCGGCAAAGCCACTCTCTGATCTGTCTAAAGCAGATATAATTCCCAAACCGGTATTAATTACTTCTACCGGAGGGTACTTTTCATTAGAGGCAGCTGCAGGTATTTTCATCCGTGGAGAATCGGCAGAGCTCAAAGAAATAGGCCAGTATCTGGCCGATAAACTTAATCCTTCGACAGGTTTTGGGATAAAAGTTAAAACTACTGACAAAATTCCAGGATCGGGAAATATCTATCTTACTTTAAATGAAAACAATTCCAATGCAAAACTTGGAGATGAGGGGTACGAGCTGATCATCACTAAAAGTCAGGTTCTGCTTTCTGCAAATAAGCCTGCCGGTCTTTTCAGGGGAATTCAGTCAATCAGGCAGCTTCTTCCGGCAAAAATAGAATTGACTTCAAAGCAGCCGGGGCCATGGCAAATTGCAACAGGCACAATTACTGATTATCCGGCTTATTCTTATCGTGGAACTATGCTGGATGTGGCACGTCATTTTTTTGGAGTTGAGGATGTTGAAAAAATAATAGATTATATTGCCTTTTATAAAATGAACGCCTTGCACCTGCATTTGTCTGATGATCAGGGATGGAGAATTGAAATTAAATCCTGGCCTGAACTTACAAAACATGGAGGAAGTACACAGGTTGGAGGGGGAAAAGGAGGCTACTATTCACAGGAGCAATATTCTTCAATCGTCAGGTATGCAAAGGATCGTTATATAACTATTGTTCCTGAGATCGATATGCCGGGTCATATAAATGCTGCGCTTTCTTCTTATGCTGAGCTGAATTGCAATGGAAAGGCCACAGATTTGTACACCGGGATAGAAGTTGGATTCAGTACATTATGCACCAACCTGGATATCACATATAAATTTATTGATGAAGTTGTGGGGGAGCTGGTGGCGATAACGCCCGGTCCGTATATTCATATTGGAGGAGATGAATCACATTCTACAAAAAGGGAGGATTATATTCCATTCATCAACAGGATACAGAAAATTGTTTTAGCACACGGGAAGAAGGTTCTCGGATGGGATGATATAGCAATAGCCAGCCTTGAACCAAATGCTGTTGCACAACATTGGTCAAATATCAAAAATGCTGAAATGGCAGTTCAAAAAGGTGCAAAGATCCTTATGTCTCCTGCAAAAAGAGCATATCTCGATATGCAATACGACAAATCAACAAAACTGGGACTGCACTGGGCCGCGTATGTTGAAGCCGACAGCTCATATATCTGGGATCCGGCAACACTAATTCCTGGAGTAGGACAGAATAACATACTGGGTATAGAGGCAGCGCTATGGACTGAAACAATAACCAATATGGATGAAATGGAATATATGCTTTTTCCGCGCTTGCCTGGCTGTGCTGAGATTGGTTGGACTCCATCATCAGAAAGGAGCTGGAATGAATATAAAGTCAGACTCGGTCATCAGGCAGAACGATTTAATGCGATGGGCATAAATTATTTTCAGTCAAAACTGGTACCATGGACTAAATGAATGATGGTCAACCGGAGAGTTTACAGCAAGTCCTCCCGGAGCAGCCCGGATCCAATGAGTCTCAACCGGTAGTACCGCAATCTTCCATAGTGAAATACTTAAAAATAACGGGTTTAGTATACGGGTTTAAAAAGATTAAAAATGCGGCCCCGAAAGAACTATACTGTTATTTGGTTTGTTCTGCATAAAGTGGGTTTAACAACATTAAAAATAATTGTATGAAAAGACCAATTTTATTCATTGTTTGTCTGATTATGATAGTAGGGATGGCTTCCATAAATAGTTGTAAAAAAGACAATAAGATAAGGGGCTGCACGGATAAAGACAGTAAGAATTACAATGCATCTGCACAGGAAGATGATGGCAGTTGTCTGTACGAAGGGCAGGTGGTTTTCTGGTATGATCAGACCGCATCAGCAGGATTGGTTGCAGATGGCGCTACTGCGCTTACATTTTATCTTAACACCCAGGTTATCGGTTCCTCAGCTGCAACCGTTTACTGGCCAAGTGCTCCTGTTTGTGGTCAGGATGGGTCAATAACGGTAACAGAAGATCTGGGAAAGGTCAAGACCCATGCTTACTCACTGAGTGTTAAGGATCAGACAGGACATGAATACTGGAGTTCGACTGTAAATGTTGATGCAAACTCATGCTTACAGTTTCAATTAATTTGGAGTGCCAGGAAAAAATAAAGTTTTGCTGTGTTACGGATTTTTTTGATGTTCAACCGGAAAACTCTAAAAGGAACAGAACGAATTCAAATAAGTCATAATAAGCCATTGCAAATAGCTTTATGATATAATCCGGAAATCTGAATAATTGACCGGAGGCATAGTATCAATGGTAACTGATTCTACAGAACCGAATGATGGTCCCTTTTTACACCAATCTACAAAGATGTTAAGTTGTATTACAGAACCTTCAGCTTCAAGATAAACACTTCCGTCGGATAAATTTTTTACAAATCCTTTAATATTCCGGTTCCTGGCTTCATTTGCAGCGCTCCATCTGAATCCAACACCCTGAACGCGTCCTGTGACAAGGATCTTATAAAGCAGTTTTTCGTCCATCATTTTTACATGAAATAGAATGACACTTCAGTCCTATTTTGAACAAATGACGGATAAATTTAGTTTATTTTTTAATCATACTTATAAACTAAGAATATAATTAGGATTATTAAATATTTCATGAAAACTACTGAGTGGCATAAGGCATATCAAGAATGAAAATATGTAAATAGTGCAACTTATATACAAAGTTATGTAACTATTCCACCAGGTTATAGCGATATCTTTCGTGCTTAATTTATTAACCGAATAAATACCAGCAACCGTGGAAAGAATAATGTCAGAATATATTGATAATACCAATAAAGATCAGATAGACAGAATAGCATTTTATTCCGACAAATCGCGAAATGTAGTCGATGAAAAAAATCCCTTTACTGAAAAAAATGCTTCAGGAATCAGTGTGACTTTCACAAAATATCTTGAAAAGTTACATTTGGCAAATGATCCCAGTACACTTGTACTTTCCTCCTCCAGTCATTATTATTATGAATCTGAAGAACTGAAAAAGGTTAAAACTCTGGTGAATTTGAAACAACTTAACCACATAACGCAACTCAACGAGTTTTTAGATAGTATATTTTGTATTCTGCCACCCGGAAGTTATTTAATCGGATGCTTTTCTGACAACAAAAATCAGTATAGGTTTTTATCAGATTCTCATAAGCCTCAGAATAAGGTTGACGGACAGTTTGACATGGTAGAAAATGGTATTTCATCGAGGATCCCTTTTTTAAATATGATATATAGTATAATGGATATCAGGACCAACAGATATATGACAAAAAGCACGGTTACGCTTCATTTGGAGGAAGCAGAAATGAAAGTTCTGGATATGACTGAAATTAATGGCCTCACATTTTTTTGTGCTCAAAAGAACCATTCACATTAAAAGGCAAAATATCTGAATAATAAAAGAAATCCTGCATGAGAATGCAGGGAAAAAAGGGTATCTCTAAAGTCTGTCCTGGATACCCTTTTTTCATGTCATAATAACTTTCTTGGGAAGAATCATGAAATCAAATTCTAAGGTTCTGCAAACCATTAAGCAAACCGAATACCTTAAGCAGCCATATAACAATAATGATTACAATAACAGCATTCAGTATGTTTTTTATGGTGCGTTGCATAGGGATGTAAGTGTTTACGAGCCATAAAAGGACTCCCGCAACAATAAGGACGATTACAATTGTTAGTACTGGCATAATAGTAATTTTTATTTGTGTCTGAATATTTCACAGCAAAGTTGAAAAGATTCATACCTGCATGTATTACACCAGGATTTAAAAAGATTATATAATTCCCACATTTTTCCGGCAAGGGTTATTACTGAACAGGATGAAGGAAACCAGGTTTATACAGAATGGATAATAACATTTATGTCCATCGGATAATGACATATTTCCATAAAAAAAACGATGCCTCCCGGCACCGTTTTCAATATGGTTAATGTTTTTCAGTATTTACTTACTCTACTTTAATGACTGATTCATTAAATCTATAGTTCCAGTTTCTTAAGGAAATTGCCATCTTTGTCATAGACCAGAGTCATAGATTCAACTCCTTTAAATAAAACCACTTCATAGGTAACAGCGTTATTAGCTTTAACACTTGTGGCCTCTTTAATACTATATCCGGCATAATCTTTAGCGACATTGTCTGTTATTGGTTTCAAAAGATCAGATGGTTTAACAGGTGTTCTTACAGCCTGTTGAGTTGTCATTGTTGACGTTGTGGATTTTACTTTGGTGGTATCCATTTGAGCATTTACCACCAATACTCCCATTAATAATACCATGACGAATAATAACTTTTTCATAATTTACTTTTTTGGTTTATAATTTACTTTTAAAATTAACTTAAAGAGAGCGATCAACTTAGACCTTAGTTTGTCAACCTGTCCGGTAAACTATAATCACAGTCAATGTTTTATCTATAAGTATTACAGTGCAAAGGTTGGACTCTTTCATGTGTAAAGCTTTATATAACTTTAGGAAAAAATTACATTATTCCCACATTTTTTCAGTGAGTGGGATCATTCCACACCAAATGCTGATTTTCAGAATCCGCAGGCAAATCCCCTGGATGGACCAGCTGCAGACAATCCAAATGTCACATCACCGGTTCCACCGGGAGCCGGACCGGAAGATGTTTCGAAACCGGGTCATATTGCAGATAGCGGGACACCTGAAAGTTGTACCGGAGAAGCATTTATCAACGCCGTTTCAAAGGGCACGAAAATAGTCTTCAGCTGTTGGCCTGAGCCTGTCACTATAACAAACAGCAAGCCGGCAAAGATATTAAATGATGCAAGCTCAGATATAATAGATGATGGTAACGGACTGATTGCGTTAAGCGGAGACAGTAAAACTCAGATCGGGTTCGGCCTCTAAGGTCATTTTGCCTTTTCCTGAAGAGCTTTCTTAATAGCCGATTCAACGAGGGGTTCCATGACTTTATAGCCAGCAAGATTTGGATGAACTCCATCAAAGGTAAGTTCCTCCTTCAGTCCATTACGCTTATCGGCCATGGGAGTGAAGTAATCGAGATAGATACATCCGTTGTTTTCTGCATATTTTTTGATCCAGACATTCAGTTTTACAACCTTTTCGGCAGGCTGCATACCCGGGCGCCATGGAAAATCGAAAGCAGGAAGGACTGAAGACAATATTAAAGGTATATGATTAACTTTAGCAAGATCAGCCATGGATGCAAGATTATCTTCAATCATTTCAAGTGTGCTGGGGCCGGTATTGCCTGCTATATCATTTATTCCGGCTAAGATAACTATTACGGCAGGTTTGAGGTTAATTGCATCGGGCCTGAATCTTATCAGCATCTGCGGTGTTGTCTGGCCGCTGATTCCCCGATTCACATAGGGTTTGCCTGCAAAAAAGCCTGAATCTGTACGGCTCCATCCTTCGGTAATGGAATTGCCCATAAAAACAATCCTCTTTTCACCAGTTGCCGGCAGACCGATTTTTGTGTTCTCATCCCGAAAGCGGGCCAGGTTCGCCCAATCATTGTGAAAACGTTCATCTGCTGCTTTTTTCCATGCTTCCTGCTGTTCGGGAGTGGGCTTGGGTTGATTATTCTGAGCTGTCAAAACCATGCTCCCGGTTATCATCAGTATGATAATACCTGATATGAATTTCAATTTTTTCATAAGAATATTTTTAATGCACGAAGTAAAGATATAAAAATACCCTCCCGGGCATATAGTATCCGTTAATTAAATGCAAAGAAATTAATATCTAAATTGACATGTATCTGTCCTGGTGGAGAATGATAATTCAGTGTTTATGCCTAATTTAGCCGTATAAAGGATAAAATAGTAACAGCTGGATATAAAACACTTAATAAACTAATAAATGAAATCATGTGTGATTACCATGATTGTTATATTTGCAGCAACTTTATTTTTAAGCAATCATGCAAATTGTCAGACCGGACAGCAGAAAACCTTACCTGATAGTGTCTTTTTCAATTCCCTGGTTGTCCAATACGCACAATCAATTGACCAGGCGGATACACTTTTAGCTCTAAAAATATGGGCTCCTACCGATGAAATCTCTTTTTTCAATCCGGGAGGAACCGCATATGGATGGAAAGGAGTAAAAAATATTTATAAAATGTTCCATGATAATTTCTCCGCCAGAAAACTGAATTTCTATGATGTGAAATTTGCTTACTACGGGAATGTTTCATGGGTAACTTTTTTCTGGACATTTAATGGAACCTTGAAAATGAATAATAATCCTGTTCAGACCAAAGGGAGGGAAACTCAAATCTGGCGAAAAGTAAATTATGAATGGCGTCTGGTTCATGTACATTACTCAGGTTTGCCGGTTACAGATCTGAATCAGGGTTTTTAATTTTCAATACACTTTTCTGTTCTATTATTTAAATAACACATTAATCGGTCAAAACTGCTTTCTAATGAGTTTATAACATGAGGGAACTAGCATTAAACAAAGCATTTATGCTGCTTGAACCAGGCCCTGTTATTTTGGTTACTACAGCTGATGGGCTTAAAAACAATATCATGACCATTTCGTGGCACATGGTTTTGGATTTTATTCCCCGGTTTGCCTTTATGACCGGATCATGGAATTACTCGTTTGAAGCCCTTATGAAAAACCGCGAATGTGTTATAGCAATTCCGACTTTTGATATATCTCAAACTGTTGTTGAGATCGGGGCGTGTTCCGGTTCAGATACCGATAAATTTAAAAAGTTTGGGCTCACACCACTTAAGGCAAAATCAGTTGCAGCGCCATTAATTAAGGAATGCCTTGCAAATATTGAATGCCGGGTAAGCGATTTTATCGAAAAACACAATATTTTTATTCTTAATGCAGTGCATGCATGGATAGATTCGGACCGTAAAGAACGCAGGACAATGCATGCTAATGGAGACGGGACCTTTGTATTTGATGGCCAAACTATAAGTTATCGCCAGTTGATGCTTTCGAAACTTCCTCCGGGTATATAGAGGTCACATTAACAATAAGAATAAGCAGGATTTATATGTCATGTTCTGATAAAAGCTTCAATTTTCATATCATTTAAAATTTGTAAATTCGGGTAAAAATGAAAGCAATTGTAATAGGAGCAAGCGGGTTGGTCGGAAACCTGATTTTAAAAGAAATTCTGAATGACAAAGATTTTTCGGAAGTGAGAATTTTTGTCAGGAGGCCAATGGGACTAGTCAATCCAAAATTGAAAGAATTTGTAAATCCCATGAAAGATATTGATGGTCTGAGCTCTGAAATTCTGGGTGATGTAATTTTTAATGCTCTGGGAACAACTATAAAACAAGCCGGGAGCCAGAAAGAACAACAACGTATTGACAGAGATTTACCAGTAGCTTTTGCCCGAATTGCATCAGAAAACGGGGTGAAGATTATGCTGAATATTTCAAGTGTCGGGGCAAGTATAAAAGGAGGATTCTATCTGAAGACGAAAGCCGAAATGGAAAACGGCACAGAGAAATTCTTTCCCGGAAAGGTTTTTCATTTCAGACCGGGTTTTCTGGTCGGGAAAAGAAAAGATTTCAGATTGGCTGAGAAAATCGCTTTCGGCTTTATGAGCGCTATAGACCAGGTTTTATCAGGATCCTTTAAAAAATACAGAAGTATGCATGCAGACAAACTTGCAAAAGCAATGATAAGCCTCAGTAAAAATCATGTTGGAAAGCCAACAGTATTGTATTACACAGAAATTATGCAATGTATTTGAACTACCACATGATATTATTCCTCGATAACGGTTGAGCTAATGCCATTCTTTTTAACTGATGAGATGCCATTCTCCATACCAGCTCCTGACTCATACATTTCGCTGCTTCCAATTACCTGTCCATTAGCTGCTTTCAATACAAAATAAGGTTTATTATTGATTGACTGTTTACGTTCAAATCTGATATCCTCAGAACAATTGTTCCTTACTGATTCAATACCATTAAAACAGGCTGATTCAGAAGAGTACATCTGACTTGTCAGGATTGTCTGACCATTTGTTGCTTTGAGGTTGAAATAATTCTCATCGTTTTTTGACTTGCTTATTACATACTTCCCAACATTTATCGATTCGGGAGAAAGTATTTTCTCAGAAGAATGATCTTTTATTTCTTTTATTTCTTTATCCTTTACAGTTATTTCTCCCATGAGGTTATCTATACGAACATTTAACTGATTGGTCTTTTCGTTAAGGCTGTTTACCTCATTCTTTAATGTGACAACCTCTTTATTCAGCGCCATCTTATCAGTTTCAAGGCCTTTTATTATTGGAATATTTATTGACCTGGCGATGACCCAGGCAGTAATAAATCCAATGGTAGCAGCAACAATTTCCAGGGCAGCAATTGTCAATATGCTTCCTGTCGCAGATGTTGTGAGTTGTACAAATAATTGTGTCATATAAATGTGTTATTATTGAAATACCTGTATTATGATTTATAAGCTTCCTGTAAAGATTAGAAGTAAGGTTCTTCTTCAACAACTTTTCTATTGGTCCCATTCTTTTTTACAGATTTAATCCCATTCTCCATACGTGCTAAAGAAGAAAACAGCTCACTTTTACCAATTATTTCTCCATTAGGACCCATCAGAACAAAATAATGCTTATTGTCGACGGTCTTTTTACGTTCATATCTGCTGTCATCACTGCAATTGTTCCTTACTGATTCAATGTCATTAAAACAGATTGGTCTTGAAGAATACATTTGACTGGTGAGTAAAATCTGAAAATTATCGGCTTTAAGGTTAAAGTTTAGCTCGCCATTTGCGGCTCTGTTAATTACGAACTTTCCCATAATAAATATTTCTACAAATGTAATTCCACCGGCTTCATCAAGCATTACATAATTGAGGAAATAAATTATATTATTCCCACATATTTAAATGGTAGCTAATGATTTAAGATAATTATTATTCAATATTGAAATCTCTGAAAACAAAGCTCATTTCACTGAGGAGATAATTTCAACCTTACAGATGCCGGTCTCTTTGCCAGTTACTCATAATCTATATATATTTTATGATTACCATCAACTGTATGGATCCACAAATAATTTTTGTAAATTGTATCACATTTATTTACTGATCTCTCAGGTATACTGATGGAAACAAATCGGCAAGTATATTAGCATGGAGATTGTAAATTCATGCATTACATTCGTGAGGGTTACCAGGTTTATTAAACTAGACTGACATTTAATCGTTCAAAAAAAGACTTGTACCTCAGTATTTCATTAAAAACGGATCATAATCATTAACGCAATGGATAAGAGAACTTTTCTTAAGAATGTGGGTTTGATTGGTTTGGGCGGAATGCTGAACCTTGATAATCTTGCTGAACTGGTTAAAAGCAAATCTTCTGTGGCTTCGGCTGTGCTGGCAGGCGATGAGGAATTCTGGGCCTCAATACGCAAAGGGTACAAACTTAAACCGGCGTTTATTAACCTTGAAAACGGGTATTATAATTTTCTGCCTGAGCAGACACTGGAAAAGTTTATTGACCATGTGAGGGAGATAAATTTTCAGGGTTCATATTATATGCGCACGGTTCAGTTTGACAACAAAAAATCGATGGCTGCGAAACTTGCTGCAGTTGCAGGCTGTTCTCCCGATGAACTTATAATTACCAGGAATACCACCGAATCGCTCGACATGATTATCGGAGGATTTGACTGGAAATCAGGCGATGAAGCTGTAATGGCGGAACAGGATTATGGTGCCATGCTAGAGATGTTTAATCAGGTGTCAAAACGTTACGGAGTAATTAAGAAAGTTTTATCAGTTCCAAATCATCCTCAGTCTGATGATGAGATCGTAAATCTGTACGCATCAGCTATCACGGAGAAAACAAAACTGCTTATGGTCTGCCATATGATCAATATTACCGGACAGATATTGCCTGTGCGGAAGATATGTGATATGGCACACGAAAAAGGAGTCCAGGTAATGGTCGATGGAGCTCATTCATTTGCGCATTTTAAGTTCACAATTCCTGAACTTGATTGCGATTATTTCGGAAGCAGTCTTCACAAATGGCTGAGTGTTCCCCTAGGATCGGGGATATTATATGTTAAGAGAAAGAAAATAGGGAATGTATGGCCTCTTCTTGCCGAGGGGGAAAGGAAACCCGATGATATTTCAAGGCTTAACCACATAGGAACTCATCCTGCGCATACCGATCTTACTATTTCTGATGCCATTGATTTCTATAATATTATTGGTGTGGAAAGAAAAGAAGCCAGACTAAGATTTTTACAGAACTACTGGACTTCAAAAGTAAGGGATCTCCCCAATGTGATATTAAATACTCCGGCCGATCCTTCCCGCTCCTGCGGGATAGCAAACGTCGGATTAAAGAATATGAAACCATCTGATCTGGGAGATATTTTGTTTAAAAAGTATGCAATCTATACGGCTCCGATAGATGGTGCGGGAGTTCACGGATGCCGGATAACGCCAAATGTATACACAACAACTGCCGATCTCGATGAACTTGTAAAAGCTCTTACAGAATTAAAATAATTTTAATATTAAAACTAAATAAAATGAGGAAGATTTTTCTATTATTCATTTCTGCATTTGTTTTGTCTTTGAGTCTTATTGGACAGGATGCAGAAACAAAGCTTAAGGAAAAGGGAATTGTGCTGCCACCTCCCTCAATCCCTGTTGCGAATTATGTAAATGTTGTAAGAGTCGGTAATTTGCTTTTTCTTGCAGGCAAGGGGCCGCAGAAAGCTGATAATACATATATAACCGGGAAAGTAGGGAAAGACCTAACCATAGAACAGGGTTATGAAGCAGCACGTATAACAGCAATCAACCACCTAGCTGTAATAAAAAACGAGATTGGTTCTCTGAACAAAGTCAAACGGATTGTAAAAGTGCTGGGTATGGTAAACTGCACGGAAGATTTCAAAGACCAGCCCAAAGTGATAAATGGGTATAGCGATCTGATGGTAGAAATATTCGGAGAGAAGGGAAAACATGCCAGGTCAGCGGTTGGAATGTATGCATTACCCTTGAATATGGCTGTAGAAGTAGAGGTAATTGTGGAGGTGGAAGAATAGTCTCTCAGAATACAAGAGCAACAAAACCGCATATATTATCAGGCCGGTGAAGCCTCTGTCTTCAAAGAATGTTATTGAGACTGGAGGATAGGGCTATTATGCCTGATTCTAAAGATATCCCTGTCCCTCTTTTCCTTCTCAATCACAAAAGGTTGAAGCTGATTGTTAATAATGATTCGAATAGTGAACAATTCAGGAATGTTGAGGTTTTAGAAAGATATATTTCTTATTGTTAACTAATTCTTATAGATATGACAACAAACTTACTTAGAAACCTCATGAGAAATTTCAGAGAGGCAAGACAGGTACAAAATGTTGCCTGTGAGAATCAACCAGATGCTGAGAGAACTGAACTAAATGCTATCCGTTACTGGATTATTCCTTTTTATATTGCAGCATCAAAAACCGGTGTGCGTAACTCTTTAAGCATAAGGATGCAACATATGATCGTCTTATTTTTAGTACTGGCAATGATTAGCTCCGGCTGTAATAAGCTGCAAAATGAATTACAGAATGAATTTCCCGGTAAGATTGTTAAACCGGCAAATTATGTACAGACAAACCTGGTTTCCGACACAGTGAGCAATAATGCCGCCAGACTTGATTCTACCCTGTCAAATGCATGGGGCATTGCCATTAATCCTGCAGGCATTTTTTGGATCAACGTAAACGGGACTGACGGTTCTGAAGTTTTTGATAAGAACGGTGTACCGAAAAGGCCTCCGGTTAAGGTACCGGCACCAAGCGGTATCGTGTTTAACGGCACAACGGATTTTATGATTGCTGCTACAAGCCAGGTGCCAAAATTTATTTTTGCCAGTGAAAATGGGAAGATCTATGCCTGGGCTTCAGGCGACTCGGCAAGGACAGTCGTGGACAGATCAGCAGGGGGATCCGTCTATAAAGGACTTGAACTCGCAAATGATGGAACCGGTAACTTTTTATTTGCAACGGATTTTCATAATAGCAAGATAGATGTATTTGATAAGAGCTACACTCTTGTTGCCTCAAAGCCTTTCATGGATCCAACAATCCCCGTTGGTTTTGCCCCGTTTAATATAAGGCTTATCGACAGCGTAATGTATGTAACTTATGCAAAACAACTATCTCCAGACAATCACGATGATCAGAAAGGGGCAGGAAATGGTTTCGTGAATATTTTTAATACCAATGGTTCGCTGTTAAAACGTTTTGTTTCACAAGGTAAACTTAATTCTCCTTGGGGAATTGAAAAAGCACCTGAAGGTTTTGGACAGGGTAAGAGAGCTGTTTTGATTGGCAATTTTGGTGACGGCCACATCAATGTTTATGAAGAATTTGAAGGCGAGTTCCTGAGGCCGCTAACAAATTATGGCATGCCTGTCTGGATAGACGGATTATGGGCAATAACATTCCCGGATAATAATGTTCCAGGTGACGACCCGGATAAGCTATACTTTACAGCCGGTCCGAATGAAGAGAAACATGGCCTGTTCGGCTATCTGACAAAGCATTAATATTTTTTTCAGGGAAAGGATAATAGGTACCGGCATTTTATTTATTGCCGGTACTACTTTATAATATCTGGTAGTATTAGCCCAACTTATTGTTGGGTTTCTTTTTAATCGGGTCTTTGTCATTTGATAGTATTTAATATTAAGGTCATTGGTTTTCAGGTTCGAACAAACGGATAAACTCATTGTTTAAATTGTTCAGGCTTAAATGGAATTATCTTATTGTGTATACAGAAAAGAAAGTATCAGATCCTGCTTTTTCTGCAGACATCTATAAAATCAGGGAAATACGGTTTTTAACTGAAAGTACGTTCGTTTTGAGGTTCGACCGCGGAAGTATAAAGTTTAAGGCAGGTCAGCATATTATTGTAGGTTTGAAGGAGGAATTAAATCAGCGTGAATATTCGGTTTATAGCGGTGAAAAAGATGATTACCTCGAAATACTGGTCAGGGAAGTAATTCACGGCAGTGTTTCATTACAATTAAAACATTGTAAACCAGGCCAGTTACTGCAGGTTAACGGACCTTTTGGATCTTTTGGACTGGAAGCATTCGATATGTTCTCAAGAAGACTGGTATTTATTGCATCAGGTACCGGGATAGCCCCGTTTCACAGTTTTGTAAGATCTTATCCCGGAATTGATTATACCCTTATTCACGGGGTTCGTTATAATGATGAGGCATACGAACGGAATGATTATGAGCCTCTCCGGTATATTTTGTGTACTTCAATAGAGAATAACGGAGGTCATAAAGGAAGAGTCACACGGTTTTTACCGGGTT
>Ga0182021_10001628_pt1 | contig 25998 bp, 20 predicted proteins | sample 612E3MmetaG_FD_120493 | JGI IMG/M metagenome (GOLD analysis project Ga0182021, IMG submission 120493) | Permafrost microbial communities from Stordalen Mire, Sweden - 612E3M metaG (Illumina Assembly) | ecosystem: Environmental > Terrestrial > Soil > Wetlands > Permafrost | place: Sweden... | reverse complement strand
TTATCTGCTCCGGCCTATAGGAAGAGTTGTCGAAAAATCCCGCATCTCAACGGCCCTTTTGGGGTTACAATCCTCGCGGGGACGTGATTCCGACTGCATTTCGGGATCGGCTTGCCCGGAAGTTGACATAACACCTCCATATCGGAAGTACTGAGCGAGGCAAAACACGTGACTCACCAGTCAAAATGCAGCTCGTTTTCCCTATTCGTCATGCTATGCTGATGGGGTAGGATAGAAACGCTATGGAGTCCAAAGAATACAACTACACCGTGCTTTTTGAGCCCGCCGAAGAGGGCGGGTACGTTGTTACCTGTCCCGCTTTGCCGGGGCTGGTAACGGAAGGAGACACCCTCGAAGAGGCTCGTGAAAGGGCGAGGGATGCAATTCGTGGGTATTTGGAGAGCCTGGTTAAAGACGGTCTCGCAATTCCACGCAACAAAGAACTCGAACTTGATCCGGTCAAAGAGCACATACGGGTTGCGGTCGCGGTATGAGTGAGCGCTTGCCTGCCTTGAAGCCCAAAGAGGTTTTAAGGGCACTTAAAAAGGCGGGCTTTTTCGTCCACCACCAGACCGGCAGCCACTGCATTTTGAAACACCCGCACAATCCCGCGCGCCGCGTGACGCTTGCCTACCACAATCGAAATCTCAAGCGGAAAACACTCGCTTCGATCATTGAACAGACCGGCCTGACGGATGGGGAGTTTATCGAGTTGCTGTAGCTGATCCGCCACGCAACAATCGCAGTGCAGGCAGAAGAGCGGGACATAATCGCCCTCAAGAGATCCTTTGGCGTCTGGTGGGGGCGTGCTCGCAGGGTGGAATCGGGGTCACCCATTGAGAGTTTAATTTCCGGCCTATAGGAAGAGCTGTCGAAAAATCCCGCATCCCAACAGCCCTTTTGGGGTTACAAGCCTCGCGGGAGCACGATTCCGAATGCATTTCGGGATCGGCTTGCCCGGGGTGTTGACACAAGACCCCCATATCGGAAGTAGCGGCCCAGATTTCAAACCAAGACTGAAATAGAAACAGCAGCTTGTTTTTCTTACTCTTACAAATCGGAAGATATCCCACATGGCAACACGGCCTCCGTTTCGATTCCGTTTGCAAATGCAGAGGCGCGGCGGTTTTCTCTTAAGTTAACAGCAGTGCATCAGTCTTCCATAGGGATTTTGATGCCTTTGGCGCGGGCGAAGTCCTTGGCCTCGCCGTAGCCGGCGTCCGCGTGGCGCGCGACTCCTATGCCGGGATCGTTCGTGAGCACGCGCTCGATGCGGCGAGCCATTTCGCTCGTGCCATCGGCCACGGTGACCTGGCCGGCGTGCATCGAATATCCGACGCCGACGCCGCCGCCGTCGTGAAATGACACCCAGCTTGCGCCGCTGGCAGTGTTGAGCAGAGCATTCAGGATGGGCCAATCCGCAACCGCATCGGAGGTGTCTTTCATGGACTCGGTTTCGCGATAAGGGGACGCGACGGATCCGCAATCAAGGTGATCTCTGCCGATCACAATGGGCGCATGGATTTTTCCGCTGGCCACCAGCTCGTTCATTCGCAACCCGAAAGCGGCACGCTCCCCATACCCCAGCCAGCAGATCCGCGCCGGCAGGCCCTGGAAGCGGATGCGCTCGCGGGCGAGGCGGATCCAGTTGCAGAGCGCCTCGTTTTCCGGGAACATCTCCAGAACAAGGTTATCCGTGGCGGCGATGTCGGCAGGATCACCCGACAGCGCCGCCCAGCGAAAGGGGCCGCGGCCCTCGCAGAATAACGGGCGGATGTAGGCGGGCACAAATCCGGGGAAATCGAGCGCGTCGGTGACACCCGCCTTGAGCGCGTGCCCGCGGATATTGTTGCCGTAGTCGAACGTGATGGCGCCGCTTTTCTGTAGGTCGAGCATCGCGCGCACGTGCGTGGCGATGGAACCCATGCTGCGGCGCACATATTCGTCCGGATCCTCACGCCGCAGCTGCGCCGCCGCCTCCAACGTGACGCCCGCGGGAATGTAACCGTTCAACGGATCGTGCGCGCTGGTTTGATCCGTGAGCGCATCCGGCGTGAATCCCCTTCGCACCAGTTCCGGAAGAATCTCGGCGCAGTTTCCCACTAGTCCGACGGAAATAGCTTCTCCTTTTCGCGCTGCGCCTTCGACAAGAGACAGCGCTTCATCCAGGTCGTAGGAAATACGCTGGCAGTACTCCGTGCGCAGCCTCTTGCGAATTCTCTCCGGATCCACATCGATGCCAAGGAAAGAGGCGCCGAGCATGGTAGCCGCCAACGGCTGGGCTCCTCCCATGCCTCCGAGCCCGCCGGTAACCAGAATCCTGCCGCGCAGGCTTCCTCCGAAATGTTTGCGCGCCATCGAAGCGAACGTCTCGTACGTGCCCTGTACGATTCCCTGGCTGCCGATGTAGATCCAGCTTCCTGCGGTCATCTGTCCGTACATCATCAGGCCGAGAGCTTCGAGTCTGCGAAACTCGGTCCAGTTGTCCCAGTTGCCGACGAGATTCGCATTGGCGATCAGAACGCGCGGAGCATATTCGTGGGTGCGAAAAATGCCAACGGGTTTGCCGGACTGCACGATCAGGGTCTCATCGTTATCGAGCGTCTGCAGGGAAGCGACGATGGCGTGGTAGCATTCCCAGTTGCGTGCGGCCTTGCCGCTGCCGCCGTACACGATAAGCTCGTCGGGGCGCTCGGCGACCTCGGGATCCAGGTTGTTCATTAGCATGCGCATGGCGGCTTCCTGATGCCACCCCTTGCAGCTCAAATTGATTCCGCGAGGAGCGCGAATCTCCCGATTCGTGTCAGTTGTTGTCATCACGGCCTCCTGCCGAATGGGATCTCTCCCTGTAAAAACAGGCGCATGCTATTACATTTGCACGGCACCATCAAGTCGACCTGTTCGGGAGAATTAGGGTATTGAGATGAAGGTCCCCGAATTTGATATAATTGCCTCGCTTGCACCCGGGATCTGGAGGAATTGAATCGTCAGGCCGTTAACCGGCGGCCTTCATTACAGAACGATAAACGGCGAGGGTGGTAACATCACCCCGCTTGAGGAGTACTATCCGATAGTAGCGGAGATTATCCGCAAAAAGGGTTTGACCATCTCTACAGTCGGCGGACACCTGCGCTCCGCCCGCGCGGCAAAGGCCACGATTGGCCTGCTCGAGTCGGAACCTCTAGGAGGAATGCGAGGTTTGCCGGCAGATATCTGCGAGAGCGCCTGGAGGAGTTGCAGAAAAGGCACCATATGTGCTGGAGATCTTATGACGACCTTGATCAAGAATGGAACCATCATCACTTCGACAGACATGTACAAGGCCGATATTCTGGTAAAGAACGGGATCGTTTCCGAAATCGGCAGGGAGATTTCAAAGATCGCAAGCGAAATCATCGACGCCACCGACAAGTGGGTTCTGCCGGGCGGGGTCGACATGCATACCCGACTCGACACCCAGGTCGACGGCATGACAACGGTGGATGATTTCGAAACCGGAACCGCCGCCGCTGCTGCAGGCGGCACCACGACCGTCGTGGACTTTGCGAATCCGGCGCCGAGATCGACTTTGGCGCAGGCGATAGAGGTATGGAAGGGCAAGGCAGACCAACGCGCTATCGTGGATTATGGATTTCACATCGAGCTGTCTGAAGTAAATGACGAAATACTGAGCGAAATCCCGTCCGTCGCAGACGCTGGAGTTACGAGTTTTCAAGTTTCGCTCGAAGGCATTGGTGAACACCGCATCGACGATGGCGCCGTCCTGGAGTTCATGCAGCGTGTGACGGCCGCGGGCGCGCTTGCCTGCGTCCACGCCGAAAACGGCGAGCTTATCAACCTGCTGTGGCGGCGGCTTTCAGCCGAGGGCAAAACCTCCGCCAAGCACCTCCCCGCACTTCGTCCGCCCGAAGTAGAGGCAGAAGCGGTGGGACGCGTGATCGCTCTCGCAGACTTCGCGCGGACGCCCGTCTGCCTGACCGGCCTTTCCTCGGCGCATGCCATGGAAAAAGTCAAGGCGGCGCGGGACCGGGGACAAACAGTTTATGCCGAATCCTGCCCCCAATATCTCCTGCTCAACAGCGACCGTTATGAGGACGATGAAGCCATCAAATATTACGTCACGCCTCCGCTGCGGCCCGCGTGGCATCAGGATGTTCTCTGGAGGGCAATCCGCTCGGGGGACATTCAGCTCATCGGCAGCGACCATGCAGCCTTCAACTTTGCCGGCCAGAAGGACCTTGGGAAAGACAACATGCTCCAGGCGCCGCGAGGTTTCTCAGGAGTGCAGGAACGTTTTTGCGCCATCGCATCGGAGGCTGCACAAGACGGCAGGATTTCGATGAACCGGGCCGTGGATCTTCTCTGCACAATGCCGGCAAAGCTCTTCGGGCTGTTCCCGCGCAAAGGGACGATCGCGGTTGGGAGCGATGCGGACTTAGTAGTCTTAGACCCCAGGACCGATCAGATACTGTCGAAAGCAATCTCGCTTTCCCGCGTAGATTACTGCGCCTATGAAGGGATGAGAGTACACGGGTATCCCTGGATCGTGCTGCAGCGTGGCAGCATCATCGCCCGCGAGGGAAAGGTCATGGGACGCCCCGGAGGAGGAGAATTCCTGCCTCGTGCCAGGACAAGCATGCTCTGAGCGGACTATTCTTTTACGGTCTCGAGGACGAATTCCATCTGCTTGCCGCGCAGCACGTAACAGAGGTGTTGCTCCCAGAGCTTGCGCAGGAAGCGAAAACCAGGACGGCGGTTGTCGAGATTGATGAGATACTGCAGCCCGAGTGACTTCCAGATGGAGGCCATCTCTAGATGCTTGGATTTGATGCGAAAACGCGCGGCCGTGTAATAGTTCGTGTGGTAGGCCGGATCAAAATAGTTGAATGAGTATGAGTTCAAATGCCATTTGTGAGACGGGTCCTGCCAGGAGATGGCGTCGCTATGATGAGGCGTAATGATGACCACGCGGGCATTGGGGCGCGTGATGCGGTAAATCTCCTCCATCACCTGCAGAATTGAATCCATATGTTCGATCACATGAATGGCATAGACTTCGTCGAAGGTGTTGTCCGCGAACGGATAAGGCACCTGATTCAGATCGTGCACGATATCGACGCCGGGCAGCGGAATGCGGTCGATGCCGATGGCGTGCGGGTGCTTCGTGCGGCCGCAGCCGAGTTCCAGGATCTTCGCCTGCTTGATATCATCTTCAATGGCCACGGTGGACGATCCTCCTAGTAAACTTGATACGACAAAGGTGGTTTTCGAAAAACCTATTTTTTCTCCGGCTTGAGCCGGGTGTGCTATTTTAGCTCCGATGAAAAAATGCTCCAAGTGCGGCAATGTTTATCCTGGCCTGTTCGTCTTCTGTCCGGTGGATGGCGCCGAACTGGAATTCGAGCCTGACGGCAAATCGCACGAGGAAGAGTATCTTGCCGAACCGGCGCGGATCAGGGTTCGAACACTGCTTCTTGCTCTGGCAATCCTCCTATTGACGAGCGCAATCAGCTTCGTCGGGGTTTTTTCCTATATATACCTGCGGCCTAAGTACGGCAGCCTTGTAATCAAGACAACACCTCCGGGCGCAACCATTTTTGTGGATGGAAAGCAGCGAGGTATTTCCGCCATTACGCTGGGGGACGTGAGGGCGGGAGGGCACCAGGTGAAGGTGGCCAAGGACGGCTATGCAGATTTGGTGCAACAGGTGGAAGTGATGCCCTACTCCACGGAGAACATGCATCTGATATTAAAGCCGCTCGTACCCATCCTCACGAACGAACAACTTGCCGACTTGGAGTCCTGGAAGAAAAAGCTGGAGACCGCACGAAGCGAAAACATATTGCTCCCGCCCCCGGAAGACTACAACGTGCTTTACTTTGCCAACAAAATGCTGGAGATCGATCCCACCAATACGGATGCCACCGAGGCGAAGAACGCGGTGGCGGAGGCGGTCCGCCAGAAGGCGGACCTTGCTTACGCCCGCGAGGACTGGCTGTCGGCGGAAAACGGGTACAAGAGCCTGGTGCTCATCTATCCGAATGACATTGCGATCAGTGAGCGCCTGGCGGATATTTCCGCCAAGATCGATGCCAGCGTGCAGGACAGGGCGAAGCAAATCGAGGAGTGGCAAAACAAAGCGGAGGCCGCCCTGAAGGCGGGAATCCTGCTCCCTCCCGAGAAGGACAACGCATGGGATGCGTTGCACAACATCCTCCGGCTCGATAAGAAAAACGTGTACGCGCAGGATGCTGCGGCGCACCTGATCGAGATCCTGCAGAATCGCGGGGACACCAAGCTGACCAACGGAGACCTGCAGGGGGCCCGCGGCGACTTCAAACAGATCCTTCAGTTTTTCCCGGATGATAAATACAGCGCCTCGCGCGTGGTGATGATCGATTCCAGACTGGCAGATGCCGCCCGCGCTGAGCAACTGGGACTTCAGCGCCAGCAGGAGGAGCAGCGGCAGTTTCGCGAAAAGCTCTCCAGCCTGCGCAACTCAGCCATTGCGACATATCGGGCGGGAGCGCGGGATAAGTCGCTTGCGGAGTGGCAGGAGTATCTCAAACTCGATCCAACCAGCGACGAAGCCTATTTTTACCTGGGGACCATCTATCAGGACCAGAAACAGCTGGACACGGCAATTCTGAATTTCGAAAAATGCCTCTCGCTTAATCCCAACAACACCCTTGCTCACGTGAACCTCGGCCTGCTCTATGACCGGCACAGAAACGACCTTGCGCAGGCGATGGAACATTACGAGAAAGCCAAATCCCTGGGAGGCGTCGACAAGTACACTCCTGACCGAATTACGGCGATGATCCAGGATCTGCAGGATCGCATGCAGTTGAACGCGATGCAGGCGACCGCGTTTCCCGTCGAGCACAAGCACGTCTTTTCGAGTTGCCACGGGACCCTGCGCATCACGGACGAAGGGGTCGAGTTCAAGACCACCGAGTCCGACCACAGCTTCTTCGAGGCTTATGGCGATTTGCGAGCCTTCACCGTGGAGGGTGACGAAATCTCGATGCGCACGCGGAATAACAAGAAATACAATTTCCGGCTTCTCAAACCGGCAGATGCGGGCATGGTACGGCGCCTCGCCGCACTTCATTTTAAGGGAATGGAATAAAACCGGGCTCCTAGAGCTGTTTCGGTCCCGCGTAGGGCGTCTTCGACATGGGTTCCCGCTGCGTAGACCCACCATGGCTGACACGTCTGAACAGGCCGGTGATGCATGCCAGCAGAGACCCGAGAACTGCGCCGAGAAGCATCGGAATCGGCTGCAGATAGTTTCGGACCTGGCGCACCAGGGTCGACGTTGAAATGAGTTGCTCGGCTTGAATCAGCGGAATGTCGTCGCCGTTTTTATTTACCAGCTGTGCCGCCAGCAACAGATGAGTGTCCTGTGCCCCGCGGTTGGTGATATGCCAGCGCCACGTTGCCCTGTCGCGCTCTCCGACCTGCTGCACCGCGCCTTCCTTTTCAGGTTTCACTTCCATGGAGTCGGAACGCGATACGAGGCTCACATGCAGCTTGAGGGATTCGCCCAGCGACTGCAATATGTGCCTTTCCTCGGGAGTTATGCGCACATAGTCGATCGATTCCGTCGAAAAAAATGCATTCCCTTCTTTCTCCTGATTGGAGTTCAAGCGTTCGGGCAGCTGCCATCCGAATGAACCGATCAGGGTGTCTCCCAAATAGGCATTAATGGTGCCAGACTGGAAGCCTCCCTCGGTCTTTTCTTCTATCAGGCGCGTGTTCAAATTGGCGATTGATAGCGTGACGTTTTCCAGGTTTTCTTTCGTCTGTTTGAGCATGAAATACTGGTGGGCGAGGGAATCCTCCTTTGAAGATAGAGTCTTGATGGTGTCGTCCTTCTGCCGGATAGAGTTCTTGAGGTCCTGGTTCTCTCCCGAGAGCTTGGCGTTGTCCGATTGTTCCTTGTCGAGGTTGGAGTGCAGGGATCCATTCTCGTTCTGAAGATCGTCGTTGTCCTTCTGCATCTTCTGCATGACCTGCCCCAACTCGGCGATCTGAGCAGCCAGATCCCGGTTGGGATCGATCTTGATCTTCAGCGAGCGTTCCAGGTTTGACAATTCCCGCTGATAGCTCTGCGAAAGGCCGCGGGCGTTGCGCAGGTCATCGCTTAGCTTAGACAGCTGGGAGGCGGAGCTGTCCATCTTTTCCTGCAGGCTCGACGCCTGGTTACGCAGCCGCGTGATGTCGGCCTGCTGGTTTTTCGAATCTGATTCCAGCTTGCGGTTCTCGCCTTGCGATTGCGTTACTTGTCGGCTGAGATCCTGGTTTCGATTTTGAAGATTCGTGATTTCACGCATCGCGTCCTGGTAGGCGGGCAGCTGCGGCGCCACGTACTTCAAGACCGTGTCCCGATCGGTGCCGGATGCGGTTGCAATCTCGCGCGATATGCGCTCGAATTCCTGCTCCACGTAAGTTCGCTTTGCGTCATCCAGATCGGTATATTTCAATCCCTCGGTGAAGGTGGCCGCGAGAGCCTTGTCAAAAACGCCGCTGTTAGGGAAGCTGTCCTGCAAAGGCGCGTCGAACTTGTAAATCAATTCTACTATCGTGGCGCCCGCGATGGCGCCGAGCTTAAACTTGATCTCGTCTCCTGCAAAGTCGAGGCCGAGCACACGCACTTGTTCTCCCACTTTAAAACGCGCGGTTGCGCCTGCGAGCGCCTGGTCATTCCGAAAACTCTGGCCGCTGATGTAGACGAATTGTCTGTCCGCGAGGATCGGAGTTTTGAGGTAGAGCGCTTTGTTTTCATAATTGCCGCGATAACGCTCCTGGATGACACGGCTGACACCGGCAAACACGATGCCGGCACTCCAGGCAAAAACAGCGACTGCAAACAGAATTGTCTTGATTTGAGCACACCCGGGCTTCATATGATTTGGCCTTCAATGGCAGCAAACTGGCGCCGTGAAATTTGCACAACTGGTAATGATAACATAGGACTCCACACCTCAGGCCGCCAGTGTCTGAAATACCTCTTGTCGGCACGGCTTGAAGCAGACAGCATGCACGTGCTATAAAGACTGTTTTGAAAACAGGACAATGCGACAGGTGAGAATTGCAAATTCTGCATGGTAGCCAGACCAACCGGGGACGAGTCCGGACGTCCAACGAAGACTCTTTCGTGGAAAACGGAGAAACAGGGCTCTTCCTGGTGGCGGATGGCATGGGCGGACACGCAGCCGGTGAGATTGCCAGCCAACTGACGGCATCGACACTTGATGACTGGATCAGGACCCATGGGGAGGATCAAGGCCCGCTTGCGGATGTCATGCGTCTGGGTGCCCAGGAAGCAAACGCCCGCGTTTTTGATGCGCAGCGCGCGGATCATTCACTGGCCGGCATGGGAAGCACATTGACGGCTTTGCTGTTTCGCGGCCGCCATTATTGCATCGCCCATGCGGGCGACTCGCGCGCCTACAGGCTCCGCGGAGGCATTCTCGATCAGCTTACCCGCGACCACTCGCTCGTTTGGCCCCTTTACGAAAACGGCATGATGCAAAAGTCGGAGCTGATCCGGCATCCGCAAAAGAATCTGATTACACGCTCGATCGGATCCCATCCGCAGGTGGACATCGATATCCTGGAAGGCGAGGGACTCGCCAGGGACATTTATCTCCTCTGCTCCGACGGTCTGACGGATACGGTTTCAGAGGAACGCATCTGCGAGGCGCTCTCCGACCCACACAAGACACTCCGGGAAATTGCCGATTTTTTGGTGACCGCCGCAAATCAGGAAGGCGGGCCGGACAATATTACGGCTGTTGTCATCAAGCTGGAACCGGATGAAGAAGGGCCTGTCAATGAATAACGTTTGCACTTTGGCGCGAGCGCCGGGCGGGCAGATGCGAGGCGCCGCGACGCAGGCGATGCTGTTGCGCATCGTCGAGGAGCGGCAACGAAGCAGATGCCCGCCCGCCGCCGCGCCCCTCCGGGCTGCGGCCCGCAGGCCCGTTGGCTTTGTTGCTCGCTCCTTACAGACTAAAGAGTATGCTCGTCGCTCGCGCCGCGCCAGCGGGCCTGGGGGCCAGCAGCAAAGTGTAAACGTTATTCATTGACAGACCCTAGGACCGGGAAACCGTATGACGGCGGCAGCCTCCGACAAGAATTGAAGACCCTCCAGCCATGAAAGTGAATGAGATTTTTTACAGTATCCAGGGTGAGTCGAGCTTTGCCGGATGGCCATGTGCCTTCATCCGCCTGGCCGCGTGCAATTTGCGATGCTCGTACTGTGACACGGAGTATGCCTTCTCCGAAGGCAAGGATATGTCGCAAGGAGAAATCCTTGCGGCGGTTACCGCTTATCCCGTGAAGCTCGTGCTGGTCACCGGCGGAGAGCCGATGCTCCAGCCGGAGATCCACGGCCTGTTTCAAGAGTTGCTCGACGCCGGATACACCGTCTGTTTGGAAACGGGGGGGCAGGTCCCGCTCGAGAGTGTTGACCGACGCGTGCGCAAGATCATGGATTTGAAGTGCCCATCCAGCGGCATGCACCACCACAACTTTTATAAGAACATCGAGTACTTGACTCCGAATGACGAGGTCAAGTTTGTAGTCGGAGACCGGGCCGATTTTGATTGGGCCCTTGAGATCATCGTCCGGTACGATTTACCCTCGCGGGTCGGGGTGGTGCTCTTCTCTCCGGTCTACAAGGCGCTTCTTTACTCGGACCTTGCTCGCTGGGTCATGGATTGCGGGCTCCGGGTGCGCATGCAGGTGCAGCTGCACAAGATCATCTGGCCCGGTGTGGTACGCGGAGTCTGAGTGTCGTGCGGCAGGCAGCCATGAATTCCTGGGATATCATTTCTCAGGTGCGAGAACGCGCCAAAGAGGAACTGGGAGCGCTTCGCGTTCAGGCGCCGCTCCGTATTGCACTCTGCTATCCGAGCCAATACTCGATTGGAATGAGTTCGCTCGGGTTTCAGACCATCTACCGCGAAATCCATCTGCATCCGGGCGCCGCCGCGGAGCGCGCCTTTTTGCCCGACGATACGGAAGCCCATCGGCGGTTGCGTTTGCCGGTATTCACCTACGAGACCGAGACGCCGCTGGGCAGTTTTCCTGTCATTGCCTTCTCAGTTTCTTACGAACTGGAAATCGCCGGTCTCCTGGAGATGCTCGACCTCAGCGGAATACCACCGCTGCGCGCGGATCGCGGCAAGCGGCATCCGCTGGTGGTAGCGGGCGGGCCGCTGACTTTTTCGAATCCTCTGCCTCTGGCGCCTTTCGTTGATCTGATTCTTTTGGGCGAAGGGGAGGAGTTAATCCACACCTTTCTGGACGCGGCTACGGCCGGCGATCGTGAGGATCTGCTCCGCCGCTTTGCGGCGCTGCCCTCATGCTTCGTGCCCGGGCGGACTGCCGTCCTGCCGGCGATTGCCAAGGCGGGCGCTGCTCGTCTGCCGGCGCGCTCGCAGATTCTCACCCGGAACACGGTCCTGAGCTCGATGTTCATGATCGAGCCCGAGCGCGGCTGTTCTCGCGGCTGCACCTACTGTGTCATGCGGCGCACAACCAACGGCGGCATGCGTCTTGTGACTCCTGAGAAGGTGTTGTCCTTGGTTCCTGAACATGCAGTGCGCGTGGGACTGGTAGGCGCTGCCGTGACCGACCATCCGAAAATCAAAGACGTCGTGCGGGCCATTGTGGAGAGCGGGCGCGGGATCGGCATTTCGAGCTTGCGCGCGGATCGCCTGAGCGACGAACTTGTCGAGTTGCTGCGCTCGGGCGGCTACCGGACCTTGACAACCGCTTCCGACGGAGCGTCCCAGCGCCTGCGGGACGCAGTGCAACGCCGGACGAGCGAAAAGCACCTGATTCGGGCAGCGGAACTGGCGCACAAATACAAATATGAGCAACTGAAGCTCTATGAGATGATCGGACTGCCGGATGAGACGCTCGCGGACATCGACGAACTCGCGCGTTTTTGTCTGGAGCTGGCACGCATCACGCCTGTGTCCCTGGCGATCTCCCCGTTTGTGGCCAAGCGCAACACGCCTCTGGATGGCGCCCCGTTCGAGCCCATTCCCTCACTGGATAAAAAGCTGGCAACGCTGCGATCCCGTTTGAAGAACAAGGTCGAGATCCGCTCTACCTCCGCGCGCTGGGCCTGGGTCGAGTATATGCTCGCGCAAGGCGGCGAAGACGCGGGGATGGCAGCGCTCGAGGCGTGGCGCACAGGCGGCGCCTTCGCCGCCTGGAAGCGCGCCTTCAGAATTGCACCTTCACACCGTGATGCTCAAGGTGCACCGCGTCGATAAATCGGATCTTGCGCGACTCGAGGGTCATCATCAGCGTGTGTGTGCGCGCACCTCCGCCGAAGAAACGCACGCCTTTGAGCAGGGCGCCGTCGGTCACGCCGCAGGCAGCGAAAATCATCCTTCTGCCGGGAGCGAGATCTTCCGTCTGATAGACCCTTTTCAAGTCGTCGATCCCCATTTCTTTGAGGCGCCTCTCGTGGTCCGGTTTGGCGGGAACCAGCCGTGCCTGCATCTCCCCGTGCAAGCAGCGCAGCGCCGCGGCCGCGAGCACGCCTTCGGGGGCGCCGCCGATGCCCATCACTGCGTGCACACCCGTGCCGACCACGGCCGCCGAGATTCCTGCCGAAAGGTCACCGTCTCCGATCAGGCGAATGCGCGCGCCTGCCTGGCGGATATCGCGAATCAGATCCTGATGCCGGGGACGGTCCAGCACCACGACTACGAGATCCTCGACGTTGCGCTCGAGGCGCTTGGCAATGGCCTTCAGATTGTCTTTTACGGGAGCGTCAATATCGATCGCACCCCGGCTGGATGGGCCGACGATGATTTTATTCATGTAGCAATCGGGCGCGTTCAACAGCCCGCCCTTATCCGAGGCCGCCAGGACGGCGATGGCATTGTTCGTTCCGGTGGCGCACAAGTTCGTGCCCTCCAGCGGATCAACGGCGATGTCCACAAGCGCATGCTCGTGATCGGCATCTCCGGGACCACGGCCCACTTTCTCGCCGATGTATAACATAGGGGCTTCGTCGCGTTCGCCTTCCCCGATGACGATCGTGCCGTCAATGGGGAGGCTCAACATCGCCTCACGCATGGCTTCCACCGCCACCTTGTCGGAGTAGTGCCGGTCTCCGAGTCCCATGGTTCGGGCGCATGCCATGGCGGCTTTTTCCACAACTCCCACGAATTGGTGACCCAGCAGTTCTTCCATCCGCTTCCTCCGCATTACAGGTTGGGTGCCGTAGCTCGATAACCATGGACCATTCGAGCCTGCTGACGGATTCTACCTCGATGTAGACCAAATATCATCGTGAAGAAAAAGGGGCGAGCCGCTTCCCGCGATTTCAGCGGTAATAGACTTTGTGCGTCAGCCCGCCTGAATCCTTTAAATATGCCCCGAGCTGTCTCAGCACCGACTCGTATGTTCCGGCCTCATCCACATCAAGAAAGTTCAGGCGCCTTCTATGTTTGGAGATCCAGCGGGCCACGATTTCAGTTTCCCATCCATCGACTCCTTCAGGTTGGTCGCGCCGGTTTCCGAAATACAGTGCTCGGATTTTCGCACACACCTTTTTGGATGGAGAGCTGCCGAGAGGCACGGATTGCTCGGCAACGAACGCGCCGTTCTTCAGAAAATAAACCCTGGCTCTTTTCCCCGTAGGCACCAGAAGCAGCAGATTGCGCCCGCGGCCGTAGCGGCCCGGCTGCTCGTGGATTTCGGCCTGAAGATTGATGGCGGGGCGAAAGTCCCTGATCATGCGCATCTCCAGAAGGAGAGCGTCGACTTCTGTCTCGCAGGTCTGAAATTCCATGGTATAGAGCTGGGCGTGGATTCTCGCCACTTTGATGTCTCCGAGCGCGCGCGGTGCAAAGTACGACCGGATACGCCGACGCAGGTTTCCCGCCTTGCCGACGTAGATCACATCGCCGGCCCGGTCTCTCATCAGGTAGACACCGGGCAATTCCGGAACGCGCCTGAGCAGGTCGCGGCCGAATGCGAACCTGCTGAAATCGACCTTGACAGCCCCTTCTTCGATCCAGTGCTCGATCTCCTCAGGACTGTGGCGGCGATCGCTGGGGACCATGGCGAGCAGGCTTTCGAACGCTCCCGCAAGGAATCGAGCCATCGAGGCGGGTTCTTCGGTGTCCGGCGGAGACAGATTCAAGGTGGAGGCCATATCTTCGGGACGATGGGGCCGCGATTTCCGCGGCAGGGCACGCGCGGCGAGCGCGCTCAATGCCATGGAACCTCCGTCCCATTCAGATATTCCCGCGGATCGCAAGAGCCGGTTCCAGTTCCGAAGTTCGCGCAGGCTCCAGACTAAGAGTAAATGGTTTTGTGCTCCCTGGCGCGCCGCACGGAGAACTTCCAGGTTTGAAACCGCCGCATCGCCCCGGAATTGAAATTCCCAGGATCTACACGTTCCGGGGAGATGCAGTGCTCCCCGATAAAAACGAGGATGAGTCACAGTCCATTGGAGGAAAAGCACAGCGATTTCAAGGGGGCCGGCCGCCGGTAGAGATCTAAAGTGCCAGAGCCCGCACCTTTGCTGAAACCGGTCGTCGTGTTTCAGGATGCCTCTCAGAACTTTGTCGGCCGCGAAGGAGTTGGGAGAGAGAATGTTCAGTACATCGCGCAAAATCTCTTCAGCAGAAAGAGGCCGACCTGCATTCGTAAGATAACCGGCAATCTTTTCACGCATATCGTCGCAGCGGGTCCATGAGAAGCATAACACGACAGTACGCGAGCTTGCTTCAAGCGGCGCCCTCTCGCTGGACCGCGATTGCCATGTGCGGACATTTCGTGCCAATGCCGGCTAGTCACGGGCATTTGCATGAGCCCCCGCCATCAAGATGAAATTCGCGCCGGAGGCGCGACAGAGAATAGCCGGGGGCAAGCGGCGCGTTCTTCAGCGACGCGCAGCTCCCGGTTAACCAGAGAAAATGGATCGCACCCTGAAGGGGTGCGAGGATTCTCACTGCGTTTCTCGCACCCCTCCAGGGTGCGCACCACTCACTGCCAGGTTCCGGGGGTGGCGCGCTGCGCGCTTACCCCCGGCTATTACCTCGCACCGCTCCGCGGTGCAAAAAGGAGGAATGCCAAACAATCCTTTCGTGTGCAATCACTGTGACTTCCACTGTTTGAATTAAAGGAGAAGGCGCACATGCGTGACCATCGGCCAACTTCCTCTCTCATCCGTTTGGGTGCCATCGGAATTGTTCCGAGCACAAGATCGACCATGTCCACGTCCAGGTCCATGTGAGGGAAGTATCTTAGAATTTGCCCTTATAGGAACCTCGATTTGAGAGCTTGTCACAGTCTGGCCTGCAGCGTCTCTAATTAAGTTTGGAACTACCCCACTGGTTTCACGTAAAATGTTGAGCGTATGTATGAACTTTAGGGAGGTGAGGGCATGACCTACCAAGCACGCGAACAGCGGCTGTCAAGACATTTGGTTTCATTCTTCGTGGTCCTATTCGTTTTGTGTCTGGGGATTGGGATAGGAACTCTGATAACCCATCACGCCGTGGCCATGGGCCCGGGGGACAGCCAGCTCAAGATCCAAAGCGGAGGAACCTCCCTGGCCAGCCCGGGAATTCAGGCGATGTCCCAGGCGTTTGAGGAAGTTGCGAAACGAGTCGGTCCCGCCGTAGTCAATATCAATACCGAGGCCGTCATTGCGATCACGACACGCCCCGGCGGGTCGGGACGAAACAACCAACAGACGCCTGACTGGTTTGGTCAGATGTTTCCCAACGCACCGCAACAACGAACCCTCAACAGTCTTGGTTCCGGGATTCTCGTAGATCCCAAGGGTTATATCATTACCAATAACCACGTGGTGGCGGATGCGACCAAGATCAAAGTGAATGTGAAAGACGGAAACGAATACCAGGCGCACGTCATTGCCGGCGACGAACTGTCGGACATCGCCGTCATTAAAATCGACGGCGACAAGGAATTCCCCTATGTGAAGATCGGCGACTCGAAGGCAATGAAGGTCGGCGACTGGGTCATCGCGATCGGCAGCCCCTTCGGATTGGAACAATCCGTGACCGCCGGCATCGTCTCCGCCATCGGCCGCGTTTTTGAGAATGTCGAGAGCGATCAACAACAAATGCTGTTCAATGATTATCTGCAGACTGACGCGGCCATCAACCCGGGCAACAGCGGCGGCCCTCTGGTCAATATGAACGGAGAGGTAATCGGCATCAACAGCTTCATCAACACGACGAACCGCGCCAATGCGGGAGTAGGATTCGCCGTGCCTTCGCACATCTTTGTGGAAGTCTACAACCAGATCCTGGAAAAGGGGAAAGTCAGCCGTGGATATCTGGGCGTGCTCATGAACGCCGAGTTCCCCTTTACTCCGGCAATGGCCGAGTACTTCGGCGTGAAGCAGGGCAAGGGCGTGCTCATCACTGGGTTGGGTGAAGAAAACGGTCCTGCCGGCAAAGCGGGGATCAAGCCGGAAGATGTGATCATCGAGTTTGAGGGCAAGAAAATAACAAGCGTCCAGGAGCTTCGCCTCGCCGCCGCGAATACGCCGCCGGGACGAACCGTCAACGTCAAGGCCGTGCGCTTCGGGACAGTCAAGGACTTCAGTGTGACCATGGCAGATCGGAAGATCCTCGATGAACAGGCGACGCAAGGCATCACCTTCGAGCCGAAGGCCGAGCCTAAGACCGAAATCGGCATGAGCATCGACAATGTTCCTGCGCGCCTGGCTCAGAGCCTCAATATTTCCGGGGGCGCGATTCTGCTTTCAGTCAGCCCCGGAAGTCTCGCGGAGGATGCGGGCCTCGTCGGACAGAAGAATCAGGCAGGAGCTTTCGACATCGTCCAGGCAGCCAACGGCAAAAAGATCGAGGTCGCTCAGGATCTCCTGGATATTCTCAAGGGATTGAAGAGCGGGCAGGCCGTCATTCTCAAGATCCTCCGCGTTCCAATGGATGCCTCCGGGCGCATCGCAATGGACGCCAACGGCAAGCCCGCCACCTCGACTGGTTACACGAGTATTGTAATGCCATAGGATCCAATTCGGGTTTTCGATTTCGGGTTGCGGGTCCTGGGTTCATTCCCAATTCCTGCAATCCGAAATCATCCCTTTCCTCCCAGCCGGCAGATTCCATTTCAGTCAAAAATACGATCGCGTCACAGCCCTCTCGCCATGCGCGCCAATTCTGACTCGTGATTTGAAATTGCCGTTTGAAAGGGCTATGCTGGGCGACTTATAAGCACGGGTCGCCCGAGGTTCGCAATCAGGTAACGCGCAGGCGGCCGAATTTTCCAGGGGGTTTCGATGATACAACCGGCAGCGCGCACGCAAAAGGTCGAATACGCGATTCGTGACATCTTGAAAAAGGCCGAGGAGGCAAAGGCGGCTGGAAAACAGCTCCTCTATCTTAACATCGGCGACCCGATGGTTTTCGACTATAAGACGCCGCCGCACATGATCGAGGCATGCTATAAGGCGATGCTCGATAATCACACGGGTTATGCGAACTCGTCGGGTGTCCAGGAGGCTCGCGACGCGATCGGCAATTCCGCCAGACGCAAGGGAATCAAGAGCTGGCTCGACCTTTTTGTCACCTCCGGCGCCTCCGAAGGAATTGAGCTCTGCCTGACGGCTTTGCTGAACCCTAAGGACGAGATTCTGACGCCGTCTCCGGGATATCCGCTCTACACGGCCGTTCTCGGGAAAATACAGGCGCAGAACGTTCCCTATTACCTCGACGAGGAGAACAACTGGGAACCGGATATTGCCGACATAAAGAAAAAGATCTCCCCGCGCACACGTGCCCTGGTTCTGATCAACCCCAACAATCCTACCGGCTCCAGGTACTCGATGGAGGTTCTCGAGGAGATCGTGAACCTCAGCCTGAAGCACAATCTCATGATCTTTTCGGACGAAATCTACGACAAGCTGGTGCTTGACGGCGAGGACAGCATTTCGATCGCATCCCTCTCGGATGAGGCGCCGATAGTCACGTTTAACGGCCTTGCCAAAAGCTACCTGGTGCCAGGCTTCCGCATCGGCTGGGCGATCGTGACGGGGAAGAAATCGATGATGTCGGAGTACATCGAAGCCGTCAACAAGTGTCTCAGAGCCCGTTTGTGCGCGGTGACACCGCTGCAATATGCAGTCAAGCCGGCGCTCGAAGGGCCTCAGGATCACATTGCGGAAGTGAAAGCGAAGCTCCGCCGCCGCCGCGACATCACCTACACGCGCCTGAACGCCATACCCGGCATTTCCTGCGTTAAGCCGACGGCTGCCTTTTATGCTTTCCCGCGGCTTCACATCGAACAGTCGGACGAGGAATTTGTTGGAGATCTTATCCAGGAGACCGGAGTGGTCGTGGTGCACGGTGGCGGATTCGGCCAACGGCCAGGAACCAAGCACATGCGGGTCGTTTTTCTCCCGCAGGAAGAAGTTCTGGAAGAGGCGTTTGACCGGCTGGAAAAATTCATGATCCAGCGCGGACACAAGCGCGCTCGAGCCTGATCAATAGCGGCGAAAAACGGGTGGTGAGCCGGAGTCCCGCTGCCCGTCATTCGTCAAACTCACCCTTCATTTGTATCGGAGTTGCCATGAAGACCCTACTTCTCTCGCGCAAAGATATGGAAAGCTTCTTCACAATGAAGATGTGCATGGAGGCAGTGGAAAAAGCGTTCGCGGGACTTGCACAAGGCGACGCTTCCATGCCGCAGCGCACACCGATCCCGCTTCCCGAAAAGGCTGGACTGGCACTTTTTATGCCTGCGTACATTCGAAATCTGGGGGCCCTCGGAACCAAAGTGGTTACGGTTTACAAGGACAATGTCAAGAAACACGGCCTGGCCTCCGTGTTGGGAACGATCCTGCTTCTCGATGAGGATACGGGATTTCCCATTTCGATCATGGACGGCGGGTTTCTAACCGCCATGCGTACCGGCGCGGTCGCGGGCGTTGCCACGAAATACATGGCTAGACCGGACGCCAGTGTCTGCATGATCTTCGGCAGCGGCGTGCAGGCTTTTACCCAGGTGCTGGCGATTCATGAGGCGAGGCCGCTCCGCAAGCTGCTGGTGTGGTCGATGGATTCCGAAGATGCGCGGCTGGCGTTTGCCCGCAACATCACCGAAAAAACCGGAGTCCCAGTCGAACTGGCACGGGACCCTGCCGGGGCTGTGCGGCAGGCGGAGATCGTGGTCCTTGCCACGAGCGCCGCAGAGCCGGTCGTGGATGGCGGCTGGTTCAAAAACGGGACGCACATCAACGGCATTGGCTCTCATACCCCGAAGATGCGCGAGCTTGACACCCTAACGGTACAGCGCAGCCGCATCGTGTGCGACCTCACGGCGGCCTGCAAAGCCGAAGCCGGGGATTTCATGATTCCGGCACAGGACGGCACATGGACTTGGGACAAAGTCGCCGGAGACCTGGGAGATGTCATTCTCGGCAAAGTTCCGGGAAGAACATCGCCGGATGATCTCACATTATTTAAGTCAGTGGGGCTGGCAATCCAGGATGTCTCGGCGGCCAAGGCCGTCTTTGATGAAGCTGCCAGGCGAGGTATAGGAACCGAGTTTCAGTTTTAGAAACGGTACAGCCCCGAGTGTAGCCCCATCGGCGCCAACTTGATCCGCGTTCCCCAAGTCGACCTGGACCTGGACCTCGACTTAGACCTGGACGATCTTGAGCTTGACGGGTCTTCGAAAGCATCCTACCTGATCAGGTTCACGTCGGGCTGAATAGTCCACGTCCACGTCGAGGTTTAGGTCCAAGTCCAGGTCCAATGGTTAACATCTCTTTGCGCTCATGGACTTGCCCCCTAGACTGTGGTTGCAATGTATTGACCGCAGATAAAGGCTTGGTTGACTTTAACTTGTGGCATATTATATTGTTCTCTAGGACGAAGTTTGCCGATAGAGGAAGCATGTCTTGCTGCCACCTCAGCTTACGCGGAAAATTTCGGCAAAATCTAAATCGGTCAATATTTTATGGGCGTCAAACCCGGCCTTAGTCTCGATGAACGATCCCGCGAGATCCTTCAATGGACGATCTCTACCTTTGTAACCACAGGGAAGCCGGTGGGTTCCCGCACTCTCTCGCGCCGGAGTCGCGAGCATCTGAGCCCAGCCACGGTGCGCAACATCATGGCGGACCTTGAGGAGATGGGCTATCTGCGCCAACCGCACCCGTCTGCCGGGCGAATCCCGACGGACAAGGCCTATCGCCTTTATGTCGATTATATGTTGGAAAAGCAGGAGATTTCCGTCGGGGAGCGCCAACTCATCGATCGCAGCCTGATGTCACAAGATAATCCCGATCAACTCATGGCGCGCACGTGCCAGGTTCTTTCTCATGTGTCCCAAAATCTGGGAATCGTGGTTTCGCCCCCCATCAGCCAGGTGGCGCTCCAACACATCCAGTTCATTAAGCTGTCGGAAAACCGCATCCTGATTATTTTGGTATCGAAATCAGGAATCGTGCAGAACCGGGTCATCCATCCCACAGAGGAGTTCAGCCAGACGGAGCTCGATCAGGCGGCGCGCTACATCGTCGACCACTTCAAAGATAAGAATCTCAATGAGATCAGAGCGCTTTTGTCAAAGATGATACGGGAGGAAAGAGCGCGGTACGACCAGTTTGTACGTCGCGTGATCCTGCTTAGCACGGAGACCTTTTCAGAGACAGCTGAAAAGGCCGAATCCGAGGTCTATTTGGATGGCGCGTCAAATCTAATCAAGAACCCTGAATTCTCCGATATCTCAAGGATGAGGGTCCTGTTCGAGACCATCGAGCACAGGAGTCGGCTGGCGGCCCTCATATCCGAATGCATACATGGCGACACCCAGGAGGTGCGTATCACAATTGGAACCGAAAACGCTCTTCCCGGCGTGGAGGACTGCACTCTGATCGCCTCGAGGTATGTTGTGGATGAAAAAACCATTGGCTCTCTTGGAATTCTGGGTCCTACCCGTATGGAATATGCCCGGGCCATATCCCTGGTCGAATATGTAGCCAGGATGTTTGGCCGTGTCATGGGCAGTGAAGGAACGCAAACATGACTTTGAAGTCGATCAACAACGTGCCGGACGTCCCCGAACCGGCTCTTGAACAGAAAGTCACTGGGTCAGATGAATCCGATTCTGGGGTGCAGGTAGCCCAGCAGGACGACACGGCGCAGCTCAAGGCGGACCTCGAAGCCGCCAAGGCCGACGTGGAGCAGTGGCGGGACCGGTTTCTGCGCAAAGCGGCCGAATTCGAGAACTATCGCAAGCGCAACGATCGTGAGCGCGCGGAGGCGGCGGCTTTGGTGACAAGCTCGGTGATCGTGGAGTTCCTGCCGATTCTGGATGCATGTGAACGAGCGTTGCGAAGCTTCCACGAGGAGACCGGACAGCTGGCGACCTTGCGGAAATATCGGGAAGGAGTCGAACTCCTCTATAAACAGGTGGGCGACACGATGAGCCGTTTGGGGGTTACTGCCATCGAAGCTAAAGGGCACCGATTCGATCCCCATTTTCATGAGGCGTTGACCCATCAGGAGACATTGGAATACGAAGACAATACGGTCATTGAGGAACTCCGGCGCGGGTATCTTCTCAAGGACCGCCTGCTCAGGCCGACACAGGTGGTTGTCGCCAGCGGCATCGAGCTGAAAAACAACGAAGGCGCCAAATAATAGTGAGACATGGCCAAAACCATCGGAATTGATCTCGGCACGACCAACTCGTGTGTTGCCATCCTCGAGGGCTCCGCAGTTCAAATTGTCCCCAACAGTTTGGGAGGCAGGACTACTCCTTCAATCGTAGCCTTCGCTGGAAAAGGCGATCGGCTGCTTGGCCAGATTGCCAAGCGGCAGATGGTGACGAATGCCGGGAATACGGTCTATGCCGTCAAGCGTCTGATGGGCCGCAGGTTCGACTCCCCCGAAGTTCAGAAGCTTAAATCGTATCTTTCCTACAAGCTTGCCGCTTCGGAGAAGGGGGACGTGCGCATCTCCATTCAGGGCAAGGATTACAGTCCTCCAGAGATCTCAGCCATGCTTCTGCAGTATCTGAAGAAAATGGCCGAGGAATTCATCAACGAGCCGGTGACGGAAGCTATCATCACGGTACCCGCATACTTTGATGATTCGCAGCGCCAGGCCACAAAAGATGCCGGCCGGATCGCCGGGCTTGAAGTGAAACGAATCATCAACGAGCCGACCGCAGCCGCGCTTGCTTATGGACTGGGAAAGAATGAACGGGAGCGCGTAGCGATTTTCGACCTGGGAGGCGGAACCTTCGATATATCGATCCTCGAACTGAACAAAGGCATCTTTGAAGTGCTCTCGACGTGCGGCGACAGTTTTCTCGGAGGCGAAGATTTCGACCAACGCGTCATGGATTGGATGATCGGCGAGTTTGAAGCCGAGTGCGGCATCCACCTGGGCGAAGATATACTCGCGCGCCAACGGCTAAAGGAAACGGCCGAAAAAGCGAAGTGCGAGCTTTCCACCATGATGGAAACGCACATCAATCTTCCCTTCATTGCCGGAGATGCGAAGGGCCCCAAGCACTTCGACAAGGTCCTCACGCGCGCGAAGTTTGAGTCCCTGGTGCAAGGATTGATCGAGCGCACGACTTACTACTGCGAGCAGGCGCTGAAAGACGCGGGACTCAAGTCTGCCGAGATCGATAAGGTCATCCTGGTAGGAGGGCAGACGCGCACTCCCGCGGTTCAACGGCATGTGGAAAAAATATTTGGGAAGCAACCCTCCGCGGAAGTGAATCCTGACGAGGTCGTCGCCGTGGGAGCCGCCTTGCAGGGCGGCGTGCTGGACGGCGAGTTGAAAGACATCGTTCTCCTGGACGTATTGCCCCTTACGCTCGGTGTGGAAACCCAAGGCGGGCTATTCGCGCGGATCGTCGATCATAATTCGACCATACCTCTCAGAAAGACGACGGTCTTCACCACCGTCGCCGATAATCAAGCTGCCGTGGAAGTGCACGTTCTTCAGGGCGAACGAGATTTGGTACAATTCAACCGCTCTCTGGCTCGCTTCGAACTGGTCGGCATCGCCCCTGCGCCCCGTGGAGCGCCGCAAATCGAAGTCAGCTTCGACATCGACGCCAACGGAATCGTGAGCGTGTCGGCGCGCGACAAGGTTTCTGGAAAAGAGCAAGTCGTCCGCATCACGCCTTCAACGGGACTGAGCAAGGAAGAAATCGATCAGATGATCTTCGAAGCACGCCGGTTTGCCGAGGGCGATCGAAGACTGAAAGAGTGCGCGGAGTTACGCAACCGCATCCAGGGCCATGTCGCCACGATTGCCAGGAGCTTCGGAGAGTTTGGCTGGATTCTGAACAATGCAGACCAGGAGTCCATAAAACAATCAATCCAAAAGGCAAGGTCGCTGTCCGAGGAAGAGGCTAACCCGAATGCTATAAGAGATCTGCTGAACGAATTGGAATCCGGGGCCGCGAAGTTGACATCGGCGATGCTCAACCTGCCTGCCGAAGCGGGAGCCCAACCTCAGACGGATCCAGATGCGGATCTCGGCGACCAGGATCTGCAAGGGCTGATGAAATCTGCCCTGGACGAGGCTAACAGGAAGAAACCGTAGAGCGGAGCGAGGCGTTTGAACCAGAAGAGAGACTACTACGAGGTGCTCGGTGTTTCCCGGGAGGCCACCGATCAGGAGATCAAGAGCGCATATCGCAGGCTCGCCGTCAAATACCACCCTGACAAGAACCCGGGATCCAAGGAAGCTGAGGAAAATTTCAAGGAAGCTGCCGAGGCGTATAGCGTTCTGAGCGACCCGGAAAAGCGCGCCCGCTACGACCGTTATGGCCACAGCGACACGCAGGGTGGCTTCAGTGGCTTCGATCCCACGACCTTCGCCGATTTTGGCGACATACTCGGCGACTTTTTCGGGTTTGGAGACCTATTTAGCGGGGCCAGGCGCCGTCATGGGCCCGAGCGCGGCGCGGACCTTCGCTATGACCTCAAGATCTCTTTCCGGGATGCCGCTTTCGGCCTCAAGACCAAAATCAAGATTCCGCGCCAGGAAACCTGCAGCGCTTGTGGCGGAAGCGGCGCCGCTAAGGGAAAAGGCGCGGTGACCTGCCCGACATGTCAGGGCGCAGGCCAGGTACGCTACCAGCAGGGCTTTTTTTCCATCAGCCGCACGTGCCATCATTGTAACGGCGAAGGACGGATAATTCGCGATCCGTGCGATGCCTGTCATGGCCGCGGCCGTCTCCAGAAAGAGAGAGTGCTCGAGCTGAAAATTCCCGCGGGCGTGGACAACGGCTCGCGACTGCGTATTCAGGGTGAAGGAGAGGCCGGTGGACGAGGCGGGCCCACAGGCGATCTCTACGTGGTCCTCCTCGTTGAAGAACACCCATTTTTCCAGCGCCAGGGAAACAACATCTACTGCCAAATACCCATTGGGATTACACAGGCCGTCCTCGGCGCAGATGTCGCCGTGCCCACCCTCGAAGGTGAGGAGAAGCTGAAGATTCCCGAAGGAACGCAAGGAGGCACCGTCTTCCGGCTGCGCAACAAGGGAATAGTCAGCTTGAACGAACGGGGTCGCGGGGATCAGTTCGTCACCGTAAATGTGGTGATTCCCACGAAACTCAACAAAGAACAACGCCAATTGTACGAAAGCCTGGCGAGTCTTAACAAAGACGACGAAAACTCTCACGAACGCAACATATTCGAAAAAGTAAAAGATATCTTCGGCTAGTCGCGGCCCATGTCCCGTAGGCGCTTCTTCATCCTGAAGGATCAAATCCGGGACGGCGCCGCCGTTCTCGGACCCGAACAGGCCCATCACCTGCGCGATGTCCTGCGTCTCGGTGCCGGCGATGAGGTCGAGGTGTTCGATGGAGATGGTCACGCTTATTCAGGCCGGATCGAGTTTGTGGGCAAAGAGATTCACATTGCATCCCTCGTTCAACTTCATTCCGCCGCACAACCCGGCACTTCATTCGTGCTTGCTGCCGCCCTCATTAAGCTGGACCGGTTCGAGTGGATGCTGCAAAAAGGAACCGAGCTCGGGGTAGATCGGTTTCTTCCTCTCGAGACCCGCTTCTGTTCCGTGCGCATCCCAGCTTCGCGGCTCGAAGCCCGTCTGGAACGCTGGCGTCGCATTCTCATGGAAGCTTCCAGGCAAAGCAGGAGGCTCACCGTTCCGAAGATCATGCCGCCGTTTGCGTTTTATGCACTCTTGGCTTCAACGGAGCATGCAGAGTACGCCCGATTCATGCTTCATGAGAGAGCGAGCGAGCGCCTGAATGCGAGGGATTTGACATCGAAAAACATCCTGCTTTGCGTGGGACCCGAAGGAGGCTGGGACGAAGCAGAAACTCGGAAAGCCGAGGAATCCGGTTTTCGAGTCGTCAGCATCGGACCGAGAATCTTGCGAACCGAAACGGCGGCTCTCGCCGCTTCTGCGATTTTCCAGTTCCTCCTGGATAACAAGCTGGGATAGGGTATCATCAGACCTTTAGCCGGCACGAATGGCGCCAAGTGAGTTTCTAGCGTAGCGCCCGGCACCGAAATCGGCTGGCCTAGCCCCGAAGCCGCAGCCCGGAGCTTAGCTATTTGTGTCCTATAATGACCACGGCATTGCGCGCCATGTTGAGACCGAGCCACATTGTATCCCGTCGAGAAGGCAGCATTTTGCGTCCCTATGGGACGCAAGCGATTCAGAACAGTGAAAGGAGGGCGAGTGCGTATCACGTTTGCACTTCTGGCTCTAGCGATAGTAGTTGCTCCTGCATTCGGACAAGACCGTCCGCTTTTCACCGAGAATCCCGAACTGCTTCCCTTAGGCATTGTACATGCCGACTTTGGCGTTGAGTTTCACCACCGGCAGCAGTACACGTTGTCGGGCCTTGAGGGGGACCTGATGCGGTTTGGAGTGACCGATGTTCGGGTCGGCGTCGGGGAATATGCGGAATTCCAAATCTCAGGCATTTTTCGCGACTTTCTGA
>Ga0182021_10001627_pt1 | contig 26018 bp, 17 predicted proteins | sample 612E3MmetaG_FD_120493 | JGI IMG/M metagenome (GOLD analysis project Ga0182021, IMG submission 120493) | Permafrost microbial communities from Stordalen Mire, Sweden - 612E3M metaG (Illumina Assembly) | ecosystem: Environmental > Terrestrial > Soil > Wetlands > Permafrost | place: Sweden... | reverse complement strand
GTTTGTAAAGATACAAGCGCTGCAGTTCACCTTAAAGATTTTCCGGCAATTACAAATAATACAATATCTCCAAACCAGACTATTGGACATGACAGTATACCTGTTCCGCTTATCGGTCTTCAACCTGCCAATGGTGACGGGACATATTCTTATCTCTGGCTCAGCAGGACTAAAGTTTTATCATGGAATACAGCCGCACCTGTAAATAATACCATAAACTACTATCCTTCTTCTCTCACCGATACTACATATTACAGGCGGGTTGTCAGATCATACGTTTGTGCAGACTCAAGTAATACTCTTATTATTAACGTACATAAAGCTATTCTTAATAACGCGATATCTTTTGTTTCAGGATTCGTTGAAGATACAGTCTGCTATGGTTCGGTTCCTGGTCTGCTGAAAGGAACAATCCCAACAGGAGGAAGCAGAATACCCGGAGTAAACAATCCGGCGGATTATGGATATAAATGGTATATTTCAATTAACAATGGAAACACCTGGAGCCAGATAACCGGAGCAACCGGACAGGATTATCAGCCAGTTGCTCTAACCCAAACCGTTTTATACAGGAGAGAAGTTGGTTCTCCGGCAGTTAACCCTTTATCGGTTACAACCAGCAATAATATAAAGATAACGGTACTTCCCCTTATTTCCAACGTAATTGCAGGTGTCGATTCTGTATGTTATAATACTCAACCTGCAATATTACAAGGAGTTGTCCTGTCCGGCGGAGATAATATTTACAGATTTACCTGGCAGGACAGCACAAATGTATCAGGATGGAGAAATGTTGGTAATTTAATTAACTATCAACCGCCAAATCTGATTTTACCTTCAAAATACAGAAGAATTGTTTACTCCGGAAGTAACAACGCATGCATCAGTACTTCTAATACTTTGAACATAGGAATCCGCCAGCTTCCTACAGGTAGTATTACAAGCACTGCAGATACCACAATATGTGAAGGTTCAAAAGTTCCTTTGAAAATTCATTTGACCGGCAAAAAAAACTGGGCGGTGATATACAATGAAAACATTACAAACGGACCAATAATTAATATTGCAAAACCTGATACCACCCTTTTGGTTAGTCCTGTTCCTGCATCTGTTCATTCATTATTTTCTTATACACTTGGTTCAGTAAAGGATAAATTCGGATGTGCAGCTACTTCACTCACAGGAACCAGGAAAGTTGATGTTTATAAGATGCCCACAGCCAATGCTGGACGTGATACTGTAGTGTGCGGATCGAAATATACTCTGAATGCCATACCTAGTGTTGGGACCGGAAAATGGTTTTTTCCTCCGGCAGTTGTTTCATCAACAGAGAACAAAGCTATGGTCACGATAGCGATCGATTCAACCTTCGCGGGCAAGAATAATTCCCAGAAGTTTTATTGGGAAGAACTAAACTGGGTGTGCAGGAACAGGGATTCTGTGATAGTCACTTTTGATAAAAGGGTTAGTCCGATTTATGCGGGACCCGATACAATCCTCTTTTCTTTTGATAACGTTTACCACATAGTAGCTGCTCCGGTCAACACCTGGGAAACAGGGAAATGGTCAGTTATAGGGGGAACAGGAGATTTTAATAATAATTCAAGTAACAAGGCAATTGTAACGAATCTTTCAGAAGGGATAAATATTTTCTTATGGAGTGTTACAAATGATAAGTGCAAACTAGAGGATCAGGTAAAGGTGGATGTACGTAAAGAGTTCATACCACGTGCATTCTCTCCCAATAGTGATGGAATTAATGATAAATTTACTATAACAGGCCTGGATTTGACTAATCAGATAGGTGAACTGATAATTGTTAATGGAGCTGGTGCGGAAGTATTCTCTACTTCAAACCGGGACAGCCATATATGGACTGATTGGGATGGAAAGAACTCAAAAGGATTTGATCTTCCTGAAGATACGTATTACTATTTACTTAAAGTGACTTCAAAAACCAGTAATCAGGTTTACAAGAGAAGTGGATTTATAGTTCTTAAACGGAATTAATTGAAATAAAATAAATTGATATTTTGATTCTTGATTGATGAGTAAAATAAAATTGATTTTCTTTTTTTTTGTTTTATTTATTTTTAACATGATTCAGGGTCAGACACATACTGATTCCACCAGGATCAACCTTGGATACCCGGTCTACAGTCAATATCTTCAAAATGGTCTGATTATCAATCCCGCCTACGCCGGTTCACGCGGGGCTCTGAGCGGATTTATCTCTTACAGGATGCAATGGATGGGTACAAATGGAGCTCCTGTTATCCAGTCTATTTCCCTCCACACGCCAATGAAAGATGATAAAGTGGCTCTTGGTATTATTGCCCAGTTCATGCAATTCGGTTTTACAAAGACTTCCAGTATATATGCCAACTATGCTTACAATATAAGAGTGTTGAACGGGAAGCTCGCATTCGGTCTGAAAGCAGGTGCTGATATGTCAAAAACTGTCTACCCCGACAATAATTTTCTTACTACTCCGGGAGATCCGGTTTTTGTAAATGGCAAACCGTATTTTCTTCCCAATATCGGGGCGGGGCTCTATTATTATGACGATAAATACTTTGGAGGATTGTCGGTTCCTGCATTTCTCAGTTATAGAAAAACTGACAATGGTTCTGTTCAGCCATATCATAGGTTTAGTGAGTATGATATAATATTTTCAGGTGGAGGGCTTTTCTCATTTTCACAATTCTTAAAGTTTAAACCCTCGGTACTGCTGAATTTCTCGGCTCAAAACACAAAAAAGCTCACCCAGTTTGACATAAACGGAAATTTTATTCTGGCGGATCTTGTCTGGATAGGTGGTTCCTGGAGAACCTCAGAGCAGGTTGTAGTAGGGATACTTCAGGTTCAGCCTAATCCACAACTTATGTTTGGATTCTCATATGACTATCCTGCAGGCAGGATGAATTCTTATTCAAAAGGATCAAGTGAGTTTATCCTGAGATATGAATTTGGTTCAAAGGTAAGTGCAGCTAATCCAAGGTATTTTTGATTTTTTGATGAAAACTATCTTATCCATAATTACAGTATTCCTTTTTTTGACTCTTGTTTCATTTCAAACAGTAGCTCAGCAGGATTCTGTCTATGTGGTAAAAAGAATGCCTTTTAATACGGAAACATTCAACGAGATCTCTCCTGTGATATTTAAAGACAGTATAATATTCTGTTCAGACAGACGTTTTAGCTGGTATAAAGACCGGACCGGTTTTGATGGGCGCCGCCTTTATAATTTCTACATGGTAGACAGACAAGATACTTCGGGCAGGGAAAATGTTAAGGCTTTGAAGAGTGAGAGAAGTTTTCTTTTCAACAACGGGCCTTTATGCATTTCACATGACGGTAGAACAGTTTACTTTACAAGCGAAGTTGAAACTGGTAAAGAAGCAAGGAAGAAGGATTATAAAAACCATAGCGGGATTTTTATTGCCGCTCTTTCAGGTACTACCATAAATTCGGTTCAACCTTTCAAGTACAATAATCCTCAATACGATGTTGGTCAGCCAAGTATAAGCAGCAATGGCAAAATTCTTTTCTTTGCCTCTGATATGCCTGGTGGCTACGGAGAATCTGATATTTATTATTCTGAACTAATTGACGGAGAATGGAATGTACCGGTGAACCTTGGACCAAAAGTTAATTCCCCGGGAATTGAGAACAATCCTTACATACACTCTTCTGGAAGACTGTATTTCACATCAAACCGGCCTAATGGCATTGGAAAACTTGATATTTATTATTCCTCCTCAGCAAATGGTGAATGGGATACTCCTGAAATTCTTCCTGAACCGATAAATTCAAAATATGATGATTTTGCTCTTGTTGCAGATGATAATCTATTGAAAGGTTATTTTTCTTCAAACCGGTCCGGAAGCGATGATATTTTTGAATTTACTTCAAAAATAGTCAGAAGTGCTTCCTGTGAGACACTTCAGGAAAATAACTATTGTTACAGGTTTACTGAAGAAAATGCTGTTAAAGTTGATACTGTTCCTTTCCGTTATGAATGGAAATTTGGAGATGGAAATATAGCTGACGGAGCTGTGGTTGAACATTGTTACAGCGACACCGGTACCTATTATGTCATGCTTGATATTGTTAACCTTGTAACAAATGAAATAATATACAATGATAAAAGAGATACCCTTTTCGTTAAGGCTATTGAGCAACCCTATATTTCAGGGCCTGATACGATCTATGCAGAACAGAAATTCCAACTGAGTGCTTCCGCTACCAATCTTCCCGGATGGGATATAGCTCAGTATTACTGGAACTTCGGTGATGACACATTTGATCGTGGCATTGAAGTCGGGAAAATCTTTAAAAAACCGGGAAATTTCAATGTTCAGCTAATTGTATTTGCCAAACCGGATTCAGGAGGTATAGTCAGATCGCGTTGTGTTTCGAAAAATATTCTGGTAATTCATAAACCCTGACTCTGAAAACCCTATATTTGAGATTGATGAAAATTTGCAAACCATTACATAGATTTCTGTTTATAGCTTATATTTTTGGGTTATTGACTACCTTCAGATCGAATGGGCAGCCGGTTCCGGGTAAAGATGAGAACATTCCTTTTCTTGTAACTTTCGGGAAATCCGGTAAAACCTCATGGGGGGATAATGATTTTTATCAGATATTTTTTTTTACTATCCCGAAAGATTTCAGGCAACAGTTCTATATAAGGGTTTTTGATCCTGATTGTGGAGGCGAAAACGATGAGATACAGGGTGATTTTAATACGAAAACCATGTTCTCCGTATATGGCGGTACCGGAGTAGATCCTGAAAAGAACGAAGCATCCAAAGGTCTTGTCAAGGGAGTAGATTATAAAACAGGTAATTTGCTGGCATCCAAGGTTTTTGGTTCTGAAGCAAAGTACGACAACAAGTACTATACCTTCGGACCCTTCAATCCGAGTGAAGGAGAACTGAGTGAAAAATGGGGCTATATATTTAAAATTATCTCTGAAGGAATAAGCGGTGATGATGGCAATCTTTACAGATATTTTCTTAGCCGCGATCCGAACAATGACATTGCCATTGAAGGAGCAAATGCTTTTACATATGAGTATACATTCCGGATGTGGAATGATTTTAAAAGTGTCTCTCATATCTATCCATATATTGATACCGGGATTGTTTCAATTAAGCAGAGAAATTTTGACTGGGATGATGATGGAACTATAATAGTGGTTTCCAGGTATAAACAGGGAATCCGGGTACCGATTTCCAATGAAGATAACTGGGTCTCATCTACAATACCAATTGAACCGGCAGAAGTTAACTCATCTCTTGATTTTCAGTTTCATAAGAAACAGGAATATCTTGTGAAGAATAATAATGTCGTAATTGCTCTCGAAAACCAGAGGGGTGATGCTCTGAAATTTTTTAGTTCACCAATCGGCGGAGTGCCGGTTTACCAACCCAGAACCACCATTATCAAGCTTCCTCCCAAAAAAAAATAGAAGCACAATAGATGAAACCTGAGTCTAATTTGAAAATATTAAGCGGCATCACGGGATGCTTATTTTTATTTTCAATGACATTATTTAGTCAGACTTACAGTTTTAAGAATTATGGTGCTGAAAGTAATATCCCGAATGGTTTTGTATATACTATTAATCAGTCAAATGATGGCTTTCTGTGGGTAGGTACAGGCAGCGGGTTATCCCGTTTTGATGGGTTTACATATTATAATGTTCAGTTTCCCGATTCATTAACCGGACGTTATCCCATAGTCAGCCTGAAAGATAAGAACGGAAAATTGTGGTTTGGCTGCAATGATGGCACGGTTTATTATTCGGAAGAGAACGTACTTATACATGTTCCTCTTCAAAATACAAAGAGTATAAGCGATATTCTTGAAGGGCCGGATGGAATGATTTATATAATTCCGCAGGGGAAAGCAGTTTTTAGTATTAATCCTTTAAAGCCCGACGAGATACATCAGTACTTTTTTGCGATTGATCAGGTAATGTTCTGCGCTTCTTTTACTGCTAACGGAAGATTGCTTATAGGATCGCAGGGAAATGTAATGGTATGCAAAATAGTCAGTGATTCGGTGTCAGTTACAAATTTTATTAACGGTTTCGAAGATTCAAATGTCACTTCAATACATCAGACAAACGACAGTTCCAGATTTGTTCTGGGTACTGATGTATCCGGACTGTTTAAATTATTCTTATCTGATAAGGGAAATGTTTTAACCCGGTTCCATGATCACCCTGAGTTGGATTCCCTGAGGATTCAATCCATCACTCTAGATTCTGATAACTTAATCTGGATATCCACTTTCGGATCCGGCGTGATCCAGTTGAACCTCTCGGAAGATAGAGAATCAATCAAATCGGAACGCATCTTCAATGATAAGACAGGGCTGAATATTAATGATGTAAAAACCGTATTTCAGGATATTGAAGGCAATTTCTGGTTTGGTTTTTTCGGTGATGGAATATCTGTCCTGACATCCTATGCTTTTAGTTATGTTGTACCTGGAAAAAACTCCGGGGAAAACAATATTCTTTATGTAAACAGTTATAAAGACAAATATATTCTGGGTACGCCTACCGGATTTCACCTATATAACCCTGTTTCCGGGAAATCCGATTTATTCACTGATCTTACGGGGAAAGTCGGCAAAGCAGAGATCACATCTTATTATCTTGATCAGGATGAAAACCTTTGGATTGGAACCGGGGGGAAAGGTTTGTTTGTCAGAAACAAATCCGGATCAGTCAGATTGTTTTATAAGTCGGGAGACTCAGGATCGGATTATATCAGGGATATTGAAATTGAAAATCAGCATATATGGCTTGCAACTACTAACGGAGTGATCGTTCTTGACAAAAGTAGCAGCAAGGAATTAAAGAACTTCGGCATTAATAATGGATTACCGCATAACAGTATAAATAAGATATTCTTTTCCCGTGATAATAATGCCTGTATTGCCACCGAGGGTGACAGGCTGTATAAAATAGATCGTGATTTCAATATTATAGCTGGTAATGCCACTATGTACGGAAGCACGATCAATAAAATTCTATCATTTTCTCAGGACAGGGAAGGCGCTATATGGGCTGCAACAAAAGGTAACGGTATTTTTAAATGCTTCAATGATTCAGTTACCTCGCTAACCAGATCGAATGAGCTTTTGTCAAACTATTGTTACAGTATCCTGGCTGATTCTGAAAATAATATATGGATTGGTCATGATAAAGGATTCTCAAGGTTTAATCCCGGCAACCGGGCAATGAAAATCTTTGGAACTGATTATGCGAAAAACGGGGTATGTAATCCCGGAGGAATGTATGAATCGGCTGATAAAAAAATCTTCATCGGAACCACGGAAGGTCTTATCGTCTATGACAGGAAGAATGACAGAAAAAGAATGATTGCACCATTTAATAATATAAACTACATAACAATTAACGATGTAAATTACAATTATCAGCCATCTTACACCCTTCCATATAACAAGAAATATCTTATCAAAGTCTATTATTCGGGAATTAATTTCAGAGCTCCGGATAAAGTTTATTACAGCACATATCTGGAGAACTTTGACGTTGGCTGGAGCAAAATGAATTCTTCACGGGAAATATCATATAATCTAAGGGATGGAAAGTATAAATTCAACCTTGTATCTGTAAACGAAGATGGCATATCTCAGGAAACTCCACTCTCATTTGATTTATTAATAAAAGGACCCTTCTGGAGGACATGGTGGTTTATCCTGATATTAATTTCAACTATAACCGGAATACTGATCCTTATTATTGCAATCAGGGATAAAGCCCAGAAGGAAGTTCAGCAGTACCTTGAAAAAGAGCTTGAAGCCAGGACAAGGGTTATTATGAAGCAGAAAACAGAAATTGAACTTCAGAACATTGAGATAACTGATAGTATCAATTATGCAAAAAGAATACAGACAAACATTCTGCCTGATATCAGCAAGCTGAAGGAATCATTTAAGGATGCATTTATTCTGTTCCAGCCACGTGATATTGTAAGCGGTGATTTCTACTGGTTCGATAAACTTGAGGATGATAAGTTTATTATAGTATGCGCTGATTCAACCGGACACGGGGTTCCGGGCGCATTCATGTCAATGATCGGCTCGACACTGTTGCAGGATATTGTAACACGACAAAAAATTACAAAACCTTCTTTGATTTTGAATATGCTTGATAATCAGATTTTTACAACTCTAAATCAGAATGTGGAACTTGGAGTTTCTAATGACGGAATGGATCTTGTGGTCTGTGAAATTGATATTAAGACCCGGCATTTAAGATTTGCATCTGCCATGCGACCAATAATATTTGTCATTGACGGGGAATTGTTATATATCAGAGGAAACAGATTATCTGTCGGAGGAGAATCTGTTTTCGAAAAATTCTTCGATGATCAGGAGTATACTCTAAATAAAGGGGATTCTATATATCTCTTTTCCGACGGTCTTCCTGATCAATTTGGCGGGGCAGACGGCAAAAAACTGAAAATGGCAAGATTGAAGCGGCTTATCGAACAGATTTACAGATTACCTATGGATGAACAGAAAGAGGCAATTTCAAAACTCTTTAATACCTGGAAGGGAGCTTATAATCAGGTTGATGATATTATTATTATGGGTCTGAAATTCTGACAGGTCAATTTGTATAAACACCATTCTTTGATAGAATTATTTCGCTTGTGGAGGCAATATTGCTGTTATTCAAAGCTCTGTCCTGTATATAAAAATCATATTTGATTGTATCTGCCGGAGAATAAAACAAATAAAAGAAAGATACTGAAATGGTACCTTTAAGTATCTTGTTTTGTCCAAGTCTCTCCATGTAAGGTATTCTGTATGCTGAAGGTTTCAAAGGATCATTATCTGGTGCCAGAACGATCTTTCCGGTTATTTTCCTGTAAAGTGTGAAGAATAGATCTGTGGTGTCTGGTTGTAAATCAGAAGTTGTATTCAATCCAACATCGCCATCACCGTCTTCAAAAGTAAATTTCAGCTTTCCTCCCTTTGCGCTGTTTCCAAGGATATCCATTGTATCAAAAACTGCAAAACTGGTGAATTCGATATGAGGAACCGCAGGCAGTTGTTGAATCTTACGACATGAAACAAAAGCAAGTATGATTAAAAATATTACCGGAAACCTTAGTATTCTCATCGCTTTAAAAGTAATAATATTTCCTGCACAAAAACCACACAAATCCGATCATTTTTTTCTGAAAAATAATCTGATCGGGACACCTGTAAAATCAAACTTCTCTCTCATTCTGTTTTCCAGGTACCTTTTGTACGGGTCCTTAACATACTGAGGGAGGTTACAGAAAAACGCAAATGCAGGAGTATATATTGGCAACTGAGTAACATATTTGATCTTGACATATTTGCCTTTTAATGCCGGTGGCGGGTTATTCTTGACAATCTGAAGCATTACTTCATTCAGTTCCGATGTGCTTATTTTCCTGTTCCTGTTTTGGTTAACCTGCTCAACCAGTTCAAGAACCTTGTGAATTCTCTGCTTGTTTATTGCTGAAATAAAAAGAATCGGGTAATCTGTGAACGGGGCTGTCTTTTCCCTGATATCCTTTTCAAAGAGAAGAGTAGTATTATTTTCTTTTTCAATGAGGTCCCATTTGTTAACCAGTACAATCATGCCCTTATTATTTTTCTGGATAAGCGACATAATATTCATATCCTGAGCCTCAATTCCTCTTGTGGCATCAATCAGAAGCAGACAGATATCAGAATTTTCGATAGTTCTGACAGCTCGCATTACCGAATAAAACTCAATATCCTCACTAACTTTGCCTTTTTTTCTTAATCCTGCCGTATCAACCAGTAGAAAATCGTGCTGGAATTTATTATACCTTGTATATATTGAGTCGCGGGTTGTTCCGGCTACAGGGGTTACAATATTTCTTTCTTCTCCGAGAAGTGAATTTATCAATGATGATTTGCCGACATTCGGACGTCCGACAATTGCTATCCTAGGCAAATCCGGAATGAGTCCGGGCTCTTCAACAGGTAAATTTTTTACGACCTCATCAAGCAGTTCGCCTGTACCACTTCCGTTCATGGAACTTAACGGGAAATAATCTCCAAGGCCAAGGCTGTAAAATTCGGTGGCATCCATTAGTCTTTCACCATTGTCAACCTTATTCACTATCAGCATAACTTTTTTGTCAATTCTTCGCAGAAGTGATGCAACTGACTCGTCCAGTTCATGAATACCACATGTTACATCCACCATAAACAATATAAGATCAGCCTCTTCGATGGCAAGAAGTACCTGTTTGTTTATCTCCTCTTCAAAAATGTCATCAGAGTTCTCCACATAGCCACCGGTATCAATCACGGAGAATGCAATTCCATTCCAATGTGACATTCCATAGTTACGGTCGCGTGTAACACCGCTTACTTCATCAACGATTGCTTCCCTTGAATCGATAAGCCTGTTAAAGAGTGTCGATTTCCCAACATTTGGCCGTCCTACAATTGCAACTATTCTACTCATAAATTATTTTGAAATTTATCCTATCGGTAACCGAATCTTTTAAGGATGAGTGGTTTATCTCTCCAATCCTTTGTCACCTTTACATATAACTCAAGAAAAATCTTCTTTTTGAAAAAATCTTCCATATCCAGCCGGGCTTCTGTTCCGACTCTCTTCAGCATAACGCCCTTATGACCGATAATAATGCCTTTCTGGCTATCCCTGGTTACGTGGATCAGCGCCCTTATTCTTATTATTTTCTTTTCCTCCGTAAAACTCTCAATTTCGATCTCAACGGAATATGGTATCTCTTTTCTATAATGTACAAGTATTTTTTCCCTTATAATTTCAGAGGCAAAGAATCGTTCATATTTGTCTGTAAGCTGATCTTTAGGGAAATAAGGCTCACCTTCAGGCAATTTACTCAGAATGGCGTTCAGCAGTGAATCGAGGTTGAATTTCCTTAGTGCCGAAACTGGGAATACTGGTGAATCGGGAAATGTAAGATGCCAGGAGGCAACAACTTTTTCAAGTTCCTCCTGTGTTGACAGGTCTACTTTATTTACTGCAATGATGACAGGTATTCCCGATTCTTTGATCCGGTCAATATATTCACCTTCGTAAGCGGAGCGTTCGTTAACATCAGTAACATAAAGGATCATATCTGCATCAGACATGGCAGAGTTAACCGAGTTCATCATTGTCTCCTGCAACTTGTACTGAGGCTTAAGTATACCCGGCGTATCGGAATAGACAATCTGAAAATCCTCCCCGTTCACAATTCCCATAATGCGATGACGCGTAGTCTGTGCTTTTGCAGTGATAATGGATAGTTTTTCACCAACGAGAGCATTCATAATTGTCGATTTCCCGACATTCGGATTTCCCAGAATATTTACAAAACCTGATCTGTGACTCATAACTCCCGGTTAAAAAATACCACGTTTCAGCATAGTTACCTCTTTTTCGGTAAGAAATCTCCACTTTCCGCGCTGGACATTCTTTTTAGTGAGTCCCGCAAAATATACCCGGTCGAGTTTTTTGACTTTGTACCCGAGAGTCTCAAACATTCTGCGGATAACTCTGTTTTGTCCGGAGTGAAGTTCTATACCGATCTGACTTTTATCTTCAGGGTCGGCATATGATACAGCGTCGGCAATAACAGTTACACCATCCAGTTCGATACCTTCGGTAATTTTGAACAGATCGTTTTTTGTTACGGGGTTATCGAGAAAAACATGATATATTTTCTTTCTTTTATATTTCGGATGAGTAAGTTTTCCTGCAAGATCACCATCGTTGGTTAGGAGCAGAACTCCCGTCGTGGCTTTGTCGAGCCGGCCCACCGGATATACTCTTTCAGGACATCCATCACCAATAAGTTCGAGCACAGTATGTTCGGCATGAGGGTCTTCAACCGTGGTCACATAGTCCTTCGGTTTATTCATAAGTATATATACTTTTTTTTCTGCCGATAGTCTTTTATTCTTAAACCTGACGTCATCGTCATAGGTCACCTTTGTCCCGAGATCTGTCACGAGATGTCCATTTACCGTTATCAACCCGTTTTTTATATGCTCATCTGCATCCCGGCGCGAGCACACACCACTATTTGCTATAAACCTGTTAAGCCTTATCAGTGTTGTTACTTTTTGTTTGCCTATTAAGACAGGTTTGTTTTTTCTGACAGCAGGTTTTCCATCAGGCTGGTATTTTTTTATACTGCTTTCCAATGTCTTTTCATATTTTATTACCGGTCTTCCTGCCGGTTCCTGGTTCTCCATATCAATTAATTATCAGGGTGCAAAGGTACAATTAATTGACGAGATAATTATTTGATGAATTTTGTGCACCTTTGTAAGACTGAAAAAAATAAATAATGGCACTGATAAAATCAATTTCAGGTATTAGGGGAACCATAGGAGGAAAACCCGGAGAATGTCTCTCTCCGGTTGATATTGTGAAATTCACTGCAGCCTTTGGAACCTGGGTTCAAAGAAGGAATAACAAAAATAATTTAAAAATCGTTATAGGCCGTGATGCAAGAAAATCAGGCAGTATGGTTAATAATCTGGTAATTGCCTCATTGCGTAGTCTGGGAATAAATGTCACAGATCTGGGTATGGCAACAACTCCTACAGTTGAATTAGCTGTAACCGGAACGCAGTCCGACGGTGGAATTATTATAACGGCAAGTCATAATCCGGCTGAATGGAATGCACTTAAACTTCTGAATGAAGCAGGCGAATTCCTGTCATCAGAGGATGGAATGAAAGTACTGGAATTAGCAGCGGAAGAAGATTTTAATTTTGTTTCTCATGATTTTACAGGCTCACTTGATTATGACAGTACCTGGGGACAAAAACATATTGATCAGGTTCTTGCACTTAAACTTGTATCTGTTCCGGATATTAAAAAATCCGGTTTAAAAGTTGCAATTGATTGTATAAACTCGGTTGGAGGAATAATATTACCTCAATTATTGAAGTCATTGGGTATAAACAATATAATTGAATTGAACACCACACCCGACGGTAATTTTGCCCATAATCCCGAACCGCTTCCTGAAAATCTGGTTGCTATTTCAGAACTTGTTGTTAAAGGGAAAGCTGATATTGGGTTCGTTGTAGACCCCGATGTTGATCGTCTTGCTGTTGTTTGCGAAAATGGTACAATGTTTGGCGAAGAGTACACACTTGTGGCTGTATCTGATTATATTCTTGGGATTACTCCCGGAAGTACGGTATCTAACCTCTCATCCACAAGAGCATTGCGTGACATCAGCACAAAGCATGGTTGCAGGCATTATTCGTCTGCTGTTGGCGAAGTAAATGTTGTTGAAGAGATGAAAAAGCGAAATGCCATAATTGGAGGCGAAGGCAATGGGGGAGTCATTTATCCTGAACTGCATTATGGCCGTGATGCTCTTGCCGGAATAGCTCTTTTTCTCTCTCTTTTGTCAAAAAGTAACTTAAAATGTTCAGCTCTCAGACAAAAATATCCGCATTATGTAATTGCAAAGAAGAAACTTGTTCTTAATCCCGGTTCAGATTTTAGTCTTATTATTAATGCAGTAAAATCTGAATTTCATGATCATCTGATTGATGAGAGAGATGGATTATGGATTGAGCATGACAACGGATGGGTTCAGATCAGAAAATCCAATACAGAGCCGATAATGAGAATCTATGCGGAAGGCAAAACAAACATCGAGGCGGAAGAGATGGCTAATGCAGTCATTAAAATAGTCAATAATCTCTAAGATTTATTATATTTAATTCCGCCTTCAGGAATAAAATAACTCCATTGAATGTCTTTAAATTATTAAGGCAATTGACATATTGATGTTAATTAATGTTAATAGCCAAGAAAGGGATAACTCTTTTTAATACTTTTGCGACTGATTTTCTAAATCAATTAATTTTTATTTACGGATGAAAAGGAACATTATTATTACAGGCATTGTTGTGGTGGTAGCAATCATAATTCTGATTGTTATCAACAAAGCATCCTCGAAGAAAGATATTTCAAATCTTTATGTTGAATCCCAGAAAGGTCAATTCGATATAGTAGTTACTACAACCGGCGAACTGCAGTCTGAAAAATCAACTGATATCAGGGGGCCGGAATTTACCCAGAGCAGAAACCTGAGGGTTATGGATATAAAGATTCAGGATCTGATACCTGAAGGAACTGAAGTAAAAGAAGGTGATTATATAGCTACTCTCGACAGAACATCTTTTGATAACACTCTCAAGGATGAACTGGAAAGACTGACTACTTTTGAGACCAACCTTGAAATGAAAATACTTGATACAGCGGTTAATCTCAGCAACTTAAGGGATAATATCAAAAATCTCAGATTTGCTGTTGAAGAAGCCGCAATTACTCTTCAGCAATCGAAATTTGAACCTCCTACAACAATACGTCAGGCAGAAATTGCACTCGACCAGGCTCAACGTACTCTCGATCAGGCAATAAGAGGTTACTCATTAAAAGTTGAACAGGCAAAATCCGACATGCGAACAACCAAGAACACTCTTTCTGATGAGCGCGAGAGAGTTACTGACCTTCAGACAGTATTGTCCAAGTTTATTATTACTGCCCCTTCATCAGGTATGGTAATATATAAAAGAGACAGGTTAGGAGCAAAAAGAAAAGTCGGTTCTTCAATTAGTCCCTGGGATAATGTAGTAGCCACTCTTCCTGATATGTCCTCAATGATCTCAAAAACTTACGTTAACGAGATTGATGTCAGCAAAGTAAAATCAGGACAGAAAGTTGAGATAATGGTAGATGCTTTCCCAGAGAAAAGTTATACGGGATCTGTGACAAGTGTTGCAAATATAGGAGAACAATTGCCTAATGCCGATGCAAAAGTGTTTGAAGTGCAAATTAAAGTTGATGGCTCTGATCCTATACTGAAACCCTCAATGACTACAGGTAACAAGATTGTTACCAAGACTATTAATGATGTAATTTTTATTCCGCTTGAGTGTGTACAGACCGGGGCTGACAGTATCCCGTTTGTTTATCTGAAAAGCGGCGTGAAACAGATTGTCCTGCTTGGGGAATCAAATGAAAACAACGCGGTCGTTGATCAGGGAATAAAAGAAGGAACTCAGATCTATCTGAGTACACCTGAAAATGCAGCGTCGTTTAAACTGGTAGGAACAGAACTGGTCTCAATTATAAAGGAGCGTGAAAATGCCAAAAAAGAGGAAGAGAGGCGAATAAGAGATGAAGCAGATAAAGCCAAGGAAAACAGAGATAGAGGGATGATGGGCAGAGAAGGAGGAATGCGTGAGATTACTCCTGAAATGATGCAGCAATTTCAGAACAGAAGAGGTGCAGGTGGCGGTCAGGGTGGCGGACAAGGCAGAGTCAGAGACACAGCGGCAATGCGCAGGTTTATGAATATGCGTAATCAGCGGGGGGGCGCTGCCGGGGATACATCGGCAAGACGCAGAATCAATACTCAGCCTAATCAACGGACAGAAAGACAAAATTCTCCGGTAACAGCTCCGTCAACAGTTAAACAAAATAATTAAAAACAGGAAATAAAATGTTTAGATTTATTTTACGTTATTTTCACGACATTGAGATTGCTGTTGAGTCTATTGTGTCCAATAAACTCAAATCGATGCTTACAGCACTTGGGATTATTTTCGGTGTGGCAGCCGTTATTGCCATGCTTGCGATAGGGAAAGGAGCGAAGCAGGAGATCATGGAACAGATGAAAATGGTCGGAGTTAACAACATACTGATTAATCCTGTAATTCCTGATAAATCTTCTTCAACCGAATCGGGTGAGAAACAACAAAAGAAATTCTCAAGAGGACTAAATCTTCTTGATGTCGATGCTATAAGGGAGACACTTCCGTCAGTAAAGAGGATAAGTCCTGAGATATCATTCAATTCAACAGCAATGCTTAACGGCGTTAAGTATACCGCCAAACTTGTAGGAGTTTCAAATGATTATTTTTACCTCTACAATCTTCCTCTGGTAGGAGGTGCATTTTTCAACTCCTATCAGGAAGAAAATGGAATTCAGGTTTGTATTATAGGTGCAAATATCAGATCAAAATTCTTCAGTAAAATTGACCCTCTCGGCCAGTATATCAAATTTAATGGTATATGGCTTAAAGTAATTGGTGTTCTGCAAAAAACCAATGTGAGCCTTACAGGATTTGAAGAAAAGGGGGTGAATGTTTATAACGACAATATTTATATTCCGATCCAGACAATGTTGCTAAGATACCAGAACAGAGCACTTCTTAATACAAAACTTGCTTCTGAGGCCACTTCATTACAGTTTTTCGGAGGAGGTGGAGGACCCGGAGGAGGTGGCGGAATGTCGAGGGTTGTTGTAAGCAGTTCAGATGCTTCAAGTGATGTTGAAACCAATTATAATCAGCTCGACAGGATTGTTGTTCAGGTAACTGAGACAGAACAGTTGCAACCTACCACTGAAATCCTCAGCCGCATGCTTACTAGGAGACATACCGGCGTAAAAGATTTCGAGATAACTGTCCCGGAACTACTTCTTAAACAACAACAAAGAACTAAAGATATATTTAACATAGTACTTGGAGCTATTGCCAGTATTTCATTGATAGTCGGGGGTATAGGTATCATGAACATTATGTTTGCCTCAGTCATGGAGAGAATAAAAGAGATAGGTACGCGAATGGCGATTGGTGCAAAGAAAATGGATATTGTTGTACAATTCCTTTCTGAAGCAGTTCTTATTAGTGTTTCCGGAGGTTTTATCGGAGTGTTTTTCGGTGTAATAATGGCAAAACTGATAGAGCAGATAGCTGGAATTATGACAGTTGTGTCATTCTTCTCAGTATTCATTGCATTCGGAGTATCAGCAGCTGTCGGAGTAATTTTTGGTTATTCTCCGGCAAAAAGGGCATCTGAAAAAGACCCGATCGAATCATTAAGGTATGAATAAATTATTAAAAATGAAGAATTTACTTTTTTTCCCCATGATAGCTGTGCTTATATTTTCAGCTGAGAGAATTAATGCACAGGAAATTAAAAGACTTACATTTCAGGAGGTGATTAAAATTGCCGAAGAGCAGTCCCCCAATGCTCTGATAGCAAAGCACCGTTTCCGTTCCAGCTATTGGCAATACAGATCATATCAGGCTCAGTACCTTCCTTCACTTACTTTATCGGGTACTACCCCGGATTTCAGTAACGGATTGGATAAGGTTTATGATTCACAAAATGATTTATATATTTATAAACCAAAAAATACTATAAGTAACCTGGGCACATTGGCTCTTTCACAAAACATCGGGCCAACAGGGACTATAATTTCTTTGAGATCAGACCTTACTCTTTTCAAGGATGTTGAAAGGAAGCTTCCGACAAACTATATTACTAATCCTTTGAGCCTTGATATCACCCAGCCAATCAGAAGATACAACACTCTGAAATGGCAGAAGAAGATAGAACCAGTGAAATATAATGCAGCAAAAAAAACGTATCTGTCAAATATTGAAGGAGTTCACGAAAGTGCAGTAATGAATTTCTTTTCCCTTGCTCTGGCACAGATTAACAAGCAGATTGCAGAGATGAACTATTCCAATGCAGATACTCTTTACAGAATTGCACAGGGACGATATCAACTTGGAACCATCGCTGAAGATGAACTTTTGCAAATGCAGCTCTCCTGGTTAAATGCGGAAACTGCCAGGAAACAGGCCGATATGAATTTGCGCGACAGGGAAATCAGGTTGAGATCATTTCTCGGATATAATGAAACTGTCAGACTCGAACTGATCCTTCCTAATGAAATACCTGATTTGCAGGTGGATATGAAAGAGGTGCTTGATCTGGCTCTTCAGAATAACCCCGATCTGCTTAATCAGCAGATAAATGTTCTTAATGCTCAGAGCAATGAAGCCCTGGCAAAAGCATCAAAAGGACTTAACGCTAGTCTTACCGCATCTCTTGGTTTGTCCCAGCAGAATACTGATTTTGATGCTGCTTATTCAAACCTGAGCAATTCACAAAGGGTAAGAATAGGCTTTACCTTACCTCTGCTTGACTGGGGGCTTGGTAAAGGAAAGTACCAGACAGCGAAGTCAAGCCTTGAACTGGCTCAGGTCCAGGCAAACCAGGCAATAGTTGACTTTCAGCAGAACCTATTTCTTGATGTGGAACAGTTTAATCTGCAGAAAAGCCAGGTGGCAATTGCAGCTAAATCCGATACCGTCGCTATGAAGAGGTACGAAGTTACAAAACAGCGTTTCCTGATTGGGAAGATTGCTGTTCTCGACCTGAATGATGCTGACAGCAGAAAAGACGAGAACAGGAGAGCTTATGTCCAGGCTTTGCAGGATTACTGGAACTATTTCTATAATATCCGCAGTCTTGCATTATTCGACTTCGTAAACCGGAAACCTCTTGAAACAGATTACGATAAACTGCTCAGATAACAGATAAATATATTATTTATAAGCAGGGCTGGATTGCAACTATTCAGCCCTGCTTTAGTTTCTAATCTTCAGTAAATTGACGGTCAGCCTTGTAAGTAAAATCTAGAATTTACGGTTATTAAACAAGTTGTGCTGATTTACTTTTTTTATCCACTAATTCAACTGATTAATAATTGATTGTTTTTGCAAAATTTTAATATCTTTGCGCCTCAATAAAGAAGAATAAAAAAATATTATTATAACCCCAAAAGCAAAGACAAATGCAGAATAAAGCAGCTATCATCGTTCTCGCAATTGCATTAGGGTTGGTATCTATTTACCAGCTTTCATTTACAGGTGCAACTTATAAAGTAAAAAAAGAGGCCAGGGCTTTTGCAAAAGGAAGTCTGGAAATGGAAACACAATACCTCGATTCAATTTCCACTTTACCAAAAGATAAATGGAATTTTCTCGGTTACACTTTCAAAGAATGTCAGAAAAAGGAACTAAACCTCGGACTTGACCTTAAAGGAGGTATGAACGTTATTCTTGAAGTATCTATTGAAGATATTTTGAAATCACTTTCAAACCACAGCCCCGATAAAACTTTCAACGCTGCACTAGCACGGGCGAAAGAACTTCAGAAGCAGAGTCAGGCTGATTACCTTACCCTTTTCGGCAGAGCTTTTCAGGAAGTTGATCCCAATGCCAAGCTGGCTTCAATTTTCGGAACGGTTGAACTGAAAGAAAAAATCAACTTTAATTCAACGAACGACCAGGTACTAAAAGTTCTTGATACTGAAGTATCCGGTGCAATAACAAATGCTTTCAACATTCTGCGTACAAGGATCGACAGGTTCGGTGTAGTTCAGCCAAACATTACACAGCTATCAACAAAAGGACAAATTCTTATTGAACTGCCTGGGCAGACCAATCCCAAACGTGTAAGGGAACTGCTTTCAGGTACTGCGAACCTCGAATTCTGGGAATGTTATGAAAATCCTGAGATTATAGGCTATCTGTCACAGGCTAACAATCTTCTTAAAGAAATGCAGGCAAATACAAGTAAAATCAACCAACAGGCTTCCGAACCTTTGGCTAAGGGTGCTGTGGCTGATACTACAAAGAAGGACCAGTCTCTTCTCGATCTGATTGCAAAAGATACGACTAAAGCTCCTGAAGCTACAACCCGTGAAGGTTTTGCCCGGCAGAATCCGCTTTTTGGTCTGCTTCAGCCAAGGGTAAACGAACAGGGGCAACCATTGCCTACAAGCATGATAGGGCTTGCAATCGGAAAAGATACAGCACGAGTAGATGCAATACTTAAAATGAATCAGGTAAAAGCACTTTTCCCACGTGATCTCAAATTTGCCTGGAGCCAGAATCCATATAAATACGACCCGTCAAAAACACTTTATGAACTTCATGCTCTTAAGGTTACTACACGCGACGGACGTCCGCCACTTAGTGGAGATGTCGTTACTTCAGCAAGGACCTCAACCGGTGTTTCCGGGTCAGAAATAAAGGTTGATATGTCAATGAATTCTGAAGGTGCAAAAACATGGGCAAGAATTACGCGTGAAAACATCGGCCGTTCAGTTATAGTTCTTCTCGATGGTTACGTCCGCTCATCTGCCACTGTTCAAAATGAGATAACAGGAGGTAATACTGAGATTACGGGTAATTTCACAATTGAAGAAGCAGACGACCTTGCCAATATACTTAAATCCGGTAAAATGCCGGCGCCTGCTCATATCATTTCTGATACAATTGTGGGACCAACTCTTGGTAAGGAAGCTATTAGTTCAGGTTTTCTTTCATTCTTCGTAGCATTTTTACTTGTTCTTGGATTTATGATATTCTATTACAGCAAGAGTGCCGGGACAATTGCTGATATTGCTCTTTTTGTAAACCTGTTTCTGATGTTTGGGGTGCTTGCATCACTGAATGCGGTATTATCACTTCCTGGTATCGCCGGTATCGTTCTTACTATGGGGATGGACGTTGATGCCAACATTCTGATATTTGAACGAACAAGAGAGGAACTCAGAGGAGGGAAGGGAATTAAACTCGCACTGGCTGACGGTTACAGACGTGCTTATCCTGCAATTATTGATTCAAAAGTTACCACGCTTCTTACCGGAATTGTACTTTACGTATTTGGTACCGGACCAATAAAAAGTTTCGCCACAACTCTTGTTATTGGTATTATGACATCAATTTTTGCATCAATTTTCATTACGAGACTTATTTATGAAGCTCTTCTGAAGAGGAATGTACAACTCCACTTCTCAATAAAAATGACTGCTGATGTTTTCAAGCATACCAAAATAGATTTCATCGGTTTAAGAAAATACTTTTATATTATTTCCGGAGTAATAATCACATCAGGTATAGTTTCTTTATTTGTCAGAGGGCTTAATCCAGGTATAGATTTTGCAGGTGGACGCACATTTGTAATAAGATTCGATAAGCCTGTCATTACGGAAGACATTGCAGCTAAACTTAACATTGCATTTGGGGATTTGCCACAGGTAGTTACTTACGGTAATGAAAACCAGGTTAAGATAACAACAAAGTACAAGATCAATGAAACCGGAGTAGAAGATGAGGTTGACACGAAAATGTATGAAGGATTAAAAGGATTCATTCCGGCAGATGTAACTAAGGAGGTTTTTCTCAGTAAGTACAGAGTAAGCTCTGAAACTGTTGGTCCGGTTGTAGCCGCAGATATTAAGATTAATGCTTTTTATGCGGTTGGTATCGCACTTATTCTGATTTTCTTATATATTTTCATGAGATATCGTTACTGGCAATATGGATTTGGCGCCGTTGCATCACTTGCCCATGATGTGCTTCTGGTACTTGGAGTTTATTCTTTACTGTGGGGGCATATGCCGTTCTCAATGGAAATCGATCAATCTTTTATAGCGGCTATCCTTACTGTAATAGGGTTCTCCGTAAGTGATACTGTGATCGTCTTTGACAGGACTAGGGAATTCCTTCCACTATACCGAAAACGGCCATTCAAAGAAGTACTTAACATGGCATTGAACTCAACCCTCAGCCGAACAATAAACACTACATTTGCGGTGATTCTTACTATATTAGCCATGTTTTTATTTGGTGGTGCCGTAATCCGTGGATTCATGTTTGCTCTTTTGATAGGGATAGGCACAGGAGTATATTCATCAGTTTTCGTTGCAACGGCTTTGATGTACGATACAAGCCCAAAGAGAAATATTGAAATTGAGACTAAATCCAAAATAAAAGCCTGATAGTTGGAACAAAATTGAACTAAATGAATTGATTAGCAGGGGTATGCATTTGCTTGCCCCTGTTTTTTTAACAGGAATTAATCTTTTGAAGTTCTGCAATTTTTAAATACTGACACAAAAAATAATAGTCTCATTGATGTTATGGTTTCAGCATACCTATAAAATCAGAATTATATTATAATGAATATCCTTAAACTTTTCTAACTTTGTAATTCAAATTTGGAATAAGATTAATTAAAATATTTATATGAGCGGACAGGAAATATTTGTTATCATCATTGTAGCCCTTCTGCTTTTTGGCGCCGAGAAGCTTCCGGATATCGCCAAAACTATTGGGAAGGGAATGCGTGATTTTAGAAAGGCTACCGATGAGATCAGAAGAGAATTCGAGAATAGTACCATGGATATCAGGAAGGACCTGAATGATGTTACAGATACTTTAAAAAGAGATGTAACTGATTTTCACAGCAATCTTACAAAAGAGGCAACTGAGGTCTCTGATTCTATCCGGAATGATATGAATGATGTTACTTCCAATGTACGGCAGAATATGAATGAAGTCACTGATGCTGTTAACAAGGATTTGAACAAAGACCCTGACAAAGTTAAAACTGATGTGCCCGGGGATACTGAACATAAAAGCAAAGAAACAAACGACCTTTCTCAGGGTAATTATAAAGAGGTGACCGATTAAGCCTGTTATGATCAGAACATCCGGAATTACAAAAGCTTATGGAGCTCTTAAAGTTCTGAAAGGGATCGAAATAAAGATTGAAGACAGAGAGGTAGTCTCAATAGTCGGTGCCAGTGGAGCCGGGAAAACAACACTCCTTCAGATAATCGGTACCCTTGACAGGCCTGATGCCGGTACAATATTTTATAATGGTTCGGACATAAGCCGGCTGAAGGGAAAAACTCTTGCAGCTTTCAGGAATAAAAATATCGGATTTGTTTTTCAGTTTCATCAATTGCTCCCTGAGTTCACAGCTCTCGAAAATGTTTGTATTCCGGCATATATTGCAGGTAAAAACAAAATTGAAGCTGAAAAAAGAGCTACTGAACTTCTTGGATTTCTTAGTCTCTCCGACAGGCTTGAACATAAACCATCGGAACTCAGTGGCGGAGAACAACAGCGTGTCGCAGTCGCGCGTGCTCTCGTAAATAACCCTTCGGTAATTCTTGCTGATGAGCCTTCAGGAAATCTCGATACTGAGAATAAAAATGAACTTCATAAGTTATTCTTTAAGCTCAGGGATACTTTTGGTCAAACCATTATAATAGTAACCCATGACCGTCAGCTTGCAGGTATGTCCGACAGGATACTTCAGATTAAAGACGGACTTATTGTAAATGAGTCCTGACTAATCATTAAATAATTTCCCAGGTATTTATTGTAATAACTTTTGCTTGCATATTTTCTGCAAATGCCCCCTGCGAATCTCTAAATTCCTTAAATTTGGTATTGTATGTGTGGATCCGGCAGGAAATACCGGAACACATTAAATTTGAATTCATGGCAACTATGATCCGGGAATGTGAGCTCTCAATCCTTCATTCCGGAATTCAGGTTAAAAATAATTTTATTGCTAATACTAATAGATATGAAAACAAACAGACGGAATTTCATCCAGACATTTGGTGCCGGTGCTGCTGGTCTGAGCCTCACCTCGCCAATGGCATTCTCAACAGTATCTGCCCCTGCAGCAAAAACTAAAAAAGACGGGCAGCTATTGTTTATAGGAGATAACATAGCCGTTACAGATACAAGCTATGGTAAGGTGAGAGGTTACATACTCAGAGATATTTACCATTTTCTGGGGATACCGTATGGTGCGGATACATCTGGTAATAACAGATTCATGCTTCCTCAGAAACCTAAACCCTGGACTGATATCTTCCCTGCCATCTGGTGGGGCAATTCTGCTCCTCAGATTATGGAAAGAAGATATGCAGACAGATATTCCTCATTTACTGATCACTGGAATTATGATGATGTCAGTGAAGATTGTCTGAGAATTAATGTCTGGACTCCCGGTTATAAAGATGCCAGGAAAAGGCCTGTTATGATGTGGTTACATGGAGGCGGTTACACTAATGGCAACAGTATTGAACAGGACGGGTATATGGGTGAAAATCTCAGCCGTTACGGTGATATTGTTTTCTGTTCAATTAACCATCGTCTTGGTCCATTGGGATTTACTGATTTTTCCGGCGCTGCAGGAGAAAAATATGCTGCGTCTGGAAATGTCAGTATGATTGATATAGTTGCTGCCCTGGAATGGGTTCGGGATAATATTGAAAATTTTGGAGGTGACCCTGGAAATGTAACGATCATGGGACAATCTGGCGGTGGCGGGAAAGTGTGTACTCTCACTGCAATGCCTTCAGCTAAAGGCTTGTTCCATAAAGCTGTTGTTTTAAGTGGAGCTACTCTCCAATCTGGTGAGAAGGAATACTCACAAAAGCTGGGATCCTGTATTTTAAAAGAGGCTGGTTTGACATTCTTAAAAATCAATAAACTTCATGAATTGCCATGGCAGGACTACATTACACTGGCTAATAATGCATCACGAAAGTTAAATGAAGAAACAGGCTCCGGAGGAGGGATGAGAAGGGGATTTAATCCGGTTGTTGATGGTTTTTATTTGCCACAGCATCCATATTATCCCGAAGCCGCACCAACCGCAAATAATATTCCAATGATCATATGTTCAACATTTAATGAGCAATCGCCAAGCCGTTTCGATTCTTCCCTCGAAAACATTTCTCTAGCCGAGGTGGTTGAAAAAGTTAAATTAAGAGCTGGTTTTGGCGCCGGTTTCGGGGATAAAGCCAAATCAGTGGTTGACGCTTATGCAAAGGCATTCCCCGATAAAAAACCGGTAGAGATCTGGTCCCTTGTCAGCAGCAACCGTAAAAGTGCGGTTGATCTGGCTGATGCAAAATCAAAACAGACGGCTCCGGTTTTTAGTGCCTGGTTTGGATGGCAACCACCATTATTCGACAACAGAATGAGAGCTTTCCATTGTTCCGATATAAGTTTCTGGTTTTATAACACCGACCTTATGTTAACGCATACAGGTGGTGGTGCCAGACCAAAAGCACTTTCTGAAAAGATGGCCGGTTCACTTTTACAGTTCATGAAGACCGGCAAACCTAACGGTGGCGGACTTCCCGAATGGCCTGCCTATACTTCGGATAAAGGAGCTACAATGGTACTGGACGATATTCCTATTGTGAAAAATGACCCTGACAGGGAAGCCAGAAAATCATTATGAAGTCCGGGCCCGAAACTGCAGGTCGATTTAAATAATAATCTTTAAGATGGAGAAAGTAATTAAAATAGGAATTCTCGACACCGGCTATAAATCATATACCATTGAAACCGGAATCTTATCAGATTATGGGTTTAAGCTCTTTTTTTACAACGGTGAAAAGGAGGATTTAAAAAGCAAGATCCTTTTTGCCAGTGACAAGACAGGATTGTTCGTCAGGCATACGGTAATTGACAGGGAATTTCTTGATCAGTTGCCTGACCTTAAAGTGATAATCCGTTACGGAATCGGGTATGATAATATTGATATCCCGGAAGCAACTGCTCATGAAGTCAAAGTGGCTAATGTGCAGGGATATGCGACACATTCTGTTTCTGATCACACAATGGCTCTGATGTTCGGATGCATTCGTGCAATACCCGCTGGTGAAGAATGCTTACATGAAGTATTTAATAAACCACCAAGGGAAGATATCTTCGAATTACATGACAAGGTGCTGGGAATTATTGGCCTTGGCCGTATTGGCTCATGCCTTGCGATGAAAACCAGGGCGCTTTTCCGCGAGATTGTTGCAGTTGATCCATATGTTCCGGATTCACATTTTGATAAAACAGGTGTAAAAAGGACTAATCTGGCAACTCTTTTATCATCATCTCATGTAATATCAATTCATTGCAATCTGACTGCCGAAACATTTCATCTGATCGACAATCATTCATTTGAGAGTATGAAGCTGAGACCGGTTCTGATCAATACCTCCAGAGGTGCTATAATTAATGAAGCTGATCTTATCAGCGCACTGCAGCGGGAACTTATTCACAGCGCAGGAATTGATGTCTTTGAAAACGAGCCGCCGACAGAAAAACAGGAACCAGTAATCAGGCACCCGAATGTTATATCCACCGGGCATTTTGCCTGGTATTCGGAGTATTCTTCACTGGAATTACAGAAGAGAGCTGCTGAAAACATGGTAGCACTCCTTCAGAAAAAAGTAATTGCCGATGCTCTGAACTAGCAC
>Ga0182021_10001626_pt1 | contig 26021 bp, 28 predicted proteins | sample 612E3MmetaG_FD_120493 | JGI IMG/M metagenome (GOLD analysis project Ga0182021, IMG submission 120493) | Permafrost microbial communities from Stordalen Mire, Sweden - 612E3M metaG (Illumina Assembly) | ecosystem: Environmental > Terrestrial > Soil > Wetlands > Permafrost | place: Sweden... | reverse complement strand
CTGCTCCTGAAGCCGGTCCTGGGAGTCGAAGTACGCGACGCCGGTCACGCGGCCGCTCGCGTCGGTCAGGACTTCCTTGGCCACGCACTCCGTGCGCAGCTCGCAGTTCTTCGTGGCCAGGGCGCGCGGAATTACCGTGTTCTGGGTTCCGCACTTGGCGTCCACTTCGCAGGCGAACCCGACGCACCACCGGCAGCGCATGCAAGGCCCGCGGCCGCCGTAGGGCACGCTGTTGCGCAGCATCGGGATGTCGAAAGGATGCAGCCCCAGGCGCTCCGCGGCCGGCTTGAGAACGAAGTACTCGAGGTTCTGCGCCAGCGGCGGCATGGGCAGCCGCTTGCGGCGGGGCGCGTGGAACGGGTCGTTGGCCACGTCGCCCGAAACGCCGATTTCCCACTCGGCCTTCTCATAGAAGGGTTCGAGGTCGCCGTAGGCGATGGGCCAGTCTTCGAGCGTGCTGCCGGGGACGGCGCCGTACGTGCTGCGCATCCGGAAATCCTTCTCCATGTAGCGCCACGCCATCGCGCCATAGCTGAAGGTGCCACCGCCAACGCATCCGGCGTTGTTCTGGTAGCCGTTCTCCTGCGGCGACACGACGCGTTCCTGGCCGTTGGGATCGACGACGACGCGTGGGTTGCGCCCCTCATCGGGCCCGGAGCCGGTGCCGAGCGGGCTGGTGCGCTGGTTGCGCAGATCGTCCTTGCGGTCGTCGAACGCGGTGTACCATTTGCCGCGTTCGAGGAGTGCCACGCGCAAGCCCGCCTCCGCCAGTTCCTTGGCGACGATGCCCCCGCCGGCGCCCGCGCCTACGACCACCGCGTTCACCCTTGGGAGCGCCACTGGGGCCTCCTTGCGCGGCGGGCCATTCCTTGGCCGGAGAGATCGTAAAGCTGGCGCCCGCGAATGGGGGCCGGCGGGACGCCCAGCATGACCCAACTCGCGTATTCGCGATTGCCGCCATGCCGGGGATCGCCGTAAAAACCCTGCATGGTGTGATCGCGGATCAGCTCGAAGAACGGCGCGCGGCGGGCTTCCATGGCCGCGAGCAGGGTGTCCTGCTGAGCGGCGGCCAGCGCGGCGAACCGCTTGCCGAATTGCGACTGGCTGGCCTGGTCGATGGCGCGCAGCCCCTCGCGGTAAGCGCGCCGGTACTTCTTCAGCGGCCCGCCGAGCTGGCGGTCGATGTAGTTGACGGCATCGGCCGCAGACGCGCCGGGATCCTGGTCGGACGGGATGATGCGATCCGCGATGGCGGCGGCTGTGACCGCCTCGTCTACGGAAAAGCGGCGCCACAGGCGCGTCCGGCCGCCGCAGGAGATAGTGCCGGCGGCCGCGGCCGCCGCAGCGGCCTGGAGGAACTGCCTGCGCTGGAGGAGACCCATAGCAACGCTCGATTGTAGCCGATGGCGGGGCCGGCCCGCTTGGCCTCGCCGGAGCCTATTGGCCCGGCCAGCGAGCGCGATCGAGGCGCCGCCTGGCCAATGGCCGGCCCGCCGGCTGCGGACGCGGAAGCTGATGGGAGCACAGCGGCAAACGGGCCCTCGCGCAGTCCATTGCCGCCGATGCCGTGGCCGCATTCCGGACGCCGTGGCTTCCCGCCTGACGGACTCCTTGCGGCGGCCGGAGGCCGCGGCGCGCAGCGGTCCGATCGGACCGCGCATGCCCCACCCTGCCGATTTTCATTCGGCCGTCAGCTTTCGGACGGACTACGGACCGTGACTACGGCCCCGCCCTCCGCTTGCAGGCCCGCCATCAACTCGGAGAGGCCGTGGGTCACCACCAGACAGCTCCGGCCGGGAATCTGCGCGCCGCTCACGAAGAACGACGGACTTTGTGTCCAGTCGTCCGCGGCAAGCCACCTCGCAGACCGATTCACCCCGTCTTCGCCGTCTTTATAAAAGACGGTAATCCCGCCGTCGGTCATCGCGCGGGACGAGCCGGCGCCCCGGCCGCCGCCGCGCACCATCACCATCACGGGTCCGTAGATCGGATCCTGAACGGGTCCCTGGATGACGTACTGCCCGGCGGGAAGTGCGGCTCCGTGCGTCAAGCGCAGGAAGCAGAACACAGGCTTCCCGGAGAGGACGCCCGTGATCGCGCCGTTATGGAGCTGGAGATTCGAAACCATAGAACCATCCTTTCGTATTCCAGAAGGAATTGCGAGTAGTATATCACCCCCCCCGGGCTCTGAGATCGGGAAAGCAGGGCCGGCAAGCGTTCGTGGGTGTCGCGAAAAAGGCGGCCACGGAGACCGGCGTCACCGAGCGGCAGATGCGGCGGCTCCCGCGCAAGCGGCGGCGCAAAGCGGAGCGGGCTCCGGTGTCTATCCGACGCTGTTCGATGATTTCCCGACTCCTGTTCGATCAGTCTCCGGCCGCGCAATCGCTACGGTTCCGCCTCCACGTCGCACAGGCTTCCATCGAGTCCAGTTTTCGGCTGCGGCAAAAGCAAGTGAATAGCGGCGATTGCCAATGGCTTGAACGCCACGGACTCGCCCCCTGAAGCTTTTGAGGAACTCGTGCCACTTTCGTGTTGCGCGGGGGCCGGAAGTCCCGGATGGGCTTTGCGGAAGCGAGATCGGCCTCCAGTAGAAGTGTGGGCCGGGCGGGAAGGGCCGGGGGCGACGCCTGGGCCGCCCCCAGCCGAACTATTGCAGTGCCGGACGTCGCGCTCTGCGCCAGAATTCGAACATCGCCAGACCGGCGAGGCCGACGAGGACCAGAATCACCGTCGGCGGTGCGGGAGTGGGAGTAAGGGGAATTGTCACCGTGACATTCACAGTGACGTCGCCGGAATTCAGGTTGCTATTCCCATCGGTGTTCACGCCCAGCGCCTCGTAGGTGAAGGTATCGGGGCCGGTATAACCAGCGGTAGGCGTGTATCGGAGAGTGTTGCCGCTCCCTGCCACCGTTCCATGACTCGGATGTACAACATTTGCACTTGCTCCCACCCCAATGCCGGTAATGCAGCCCAACACCGCACCTGCCGGCGGGCCCTGTCCAGCATTCCCCGCGGCCGTGCAACCGGTGACGGAGCCAGCCGGGACGGGGACTAACGTCGCCGCACCGGCCACAGTCAGAGTGGTCGTCGCCGGAATCACGTTCAGCGTGATGGTCATCGTGAGCGGCCCGCCAGGCCGCGCGGTGCCACCCGCCGAGCCAGTGCCACCCGCGCTGTTCCAGACCGAGGTCACGTGGATCGGGAAGGTATCGAGGCCGGTAAAGCCGGCCGTGGGCGGCGTATAGACGTAGTTGGCAGCGCCAGGGGTGCCTGCAGCGCGGGTCATGGTTCCGCCTTGGGTGGTGGCGATCGTCGTGTCGGTATCGTTGCCGATGCTGGCGCTGTAGCAGTCCACGTCTGCCGTGAAGACGCCGGCTCCGCCATTGACGATCAGAAAGGTGGTGCCCTCCTGGGGCTGACAGAAGAGTGGGTCGCCGGGGTTCTGGGCGTAGGCGAGAGTGGATGCGGCCAGGCAGGCGAGAACCAGCAGAGCGGCCCTTGCGATACCGGCCGGACGAAGGTTGAACGAAGCCCAGCGGAGGCTGGGGTGAAAGAAAGGCAAGGGCATATGCGAGTAGTCCCCTCAGCGTGAACTTGCTCTCACGCGACGATGTTCAAGCGTACTTCGGAGCGAGCATACCAAAATCGGGGGTGGTGCGCAACAGACAGTTTCGTGGTGCCTCGCCGGAGCAGGCGGCTCCGCCCGCCCCACTCACTGGCCGGCGACGGTGTAGCGGACGCTCTCCGTGACGGAGTTCGCGCCCTGGGTTGCGGTAACCCGCAAATCGCAGTTCCCCGCGCGCAAGGCTGCTTCGACCAGTACCGGGTTCGCTCCCGACGCGTCCGCTGGCGGCAGATCGGCCGTGCTGCTCGCCAGCCTCTCGCCGTTCACCAGGAGCTCGACCTGCACCCTCGGCTTCTCCGCGATGGTCGCGTCCGGATACGCCACGAAGTACACCGAGGGCTTCGCCTCCGGCCTCAGCGTTGGAGCCAGCAGCGGCACCACGCGGTGGCCCTGGTAGACGAAGGGACCCGGGCTATCCGCCGGGACGCTGCCGGATTCCAGCCGCTCGACCAGAATCACGTTGCTCAGTCCGATCCCGCTGCGGGGCTCCGGACTATCGAGCTCGATGGCTGCCGCGCTCGCCCGCTTGCCGTCCTGGTCCACCATGGCGGCTTCGAGCGTGTAGTGCCCTGGGGCGATCCAGGCGGGGTGCGTGTACGTGACGGGTCCGGGCGGGTCCGCCTGCCTGCCGGCCCTCTGGATCTCGTAAGGAGCGTCGGCACGAAACCGGTCAACCACCACCCCGCCTGCATCCTTCAGCCGCGCCAGCACCAAGAGGCGCAGGTGCCGCGCCTTGCGGGCCGCTTCGGAAACGGCGGGGAACTCCGTCCCCGGCGCCTGGATCACCAGGACGCTCTGCCAGCTTCCGCCGTCGAACCGCAAACGCACCGCCGCCAGGCGCAAATCGAAATCGTGACGCAGCGGGACGGCATTCAGGATCGCGAGGGCGGGCGAGTCTTCCGCAGCGTCGCGCAGATTCGTACGCGTCGCTTCGGCCGCCCGCAGCCGGGCCGCATCGTCGAACTTCCAGTCCTCGGGATTGGGCGGGGGCTTGAACTCGTCGGTGCTGAATATGCGCCAGCGCTCTCCAGGGCGGGAGACCTCCAGAACGAGCGCCACCGCGAAGCGGGGTCCCTGAAAGTAGGACACACGGATGTCGTGTCTCCCTCCGCTCAGCTCGACGCTGCCCTTAGCCGTCTCCGGCGCATGCTGGCCATCGTTGTCGATCACGAGGCGTTCGTCGATGTAAAGCTTGGATCCGTCGTCGGACGTCAGGGCGAATCGGTACTTGCCGGGCTTCTCGATCCAGAACCGGCCTTTGTAGTCGATCGCGAACCATTCAAACCTTCGGGTGACACCCGGGAAGCCCTCCGCGAAATCGCGGGGCGAAACGTTCAGAGAAGTGGTGTAAATCGCACCGACGGGCGTCAGCTTCTCGAATTTCGGAAGCCACTGGGTCGCCTCGGAAATGTAATAGATCTCACCCCGCAGTCCGGAGGGGATGACGACCGTGGTTCCAAAAGTGGGGACTCCGCCTTCCGTGCGCGGGGGGATCTGGGACCGGCACAAGCACGGCAGAAGGAACAGAGCCACCCCACACAATCCTCGCCGGACGGGCATCACTTCCTCTTGAGCCTGTAATCGCCCACCGCAGGCATGCGCACGATCTCGCACATCTCGAAGAGGCGGGAGCGGGCGCGCTCGCCGATGCGCTCGGCGAGCGTGGTGCGGTATTCGACGTGGGGCATGCCGGGCGCTCGCTGCACGATAGCGTCTCCGGCGTCCGGGTCCGGCAGGTTCGTGGTCGCGATGAGAGCTTTCTGGTTGTTGCAGCGATGGGTGACGATGGCGGTCACCGTGTCCTCGATCCAGCCCATGACGCGATGCGATCCCAAATCGTCGAGCAGGAGCACCGGGATGTCGAGGCAGTTCTGGTAGGCTTCGCGGTCTTCGGGCGCGGCGGTGGCGTCGTATCCCGAGCGGACGCGCTCGAGCAGGTTGATGTAGTCGTAGTAGAGGCCTTCGAAGCCGCGCGCCATCAGCTTGCGGAGCACGGCCAGCGCCAGGTGGGTCTTTCCGGTCCCGGTCGGGCCCATGAAGAGCAGGCCGGGCTTGGGCCCGAACGGGAACTCCTTGGCGTAGGCGGCGGCCTTGAGCATCACCGCTTCCAGGCCGCGTGCCGCGATCGGATTCTCGGCCGGGAGGATGAAGTTGTCGAAGGAGGCATTGCGGTAGAGCGGAGGAATGTGCGCGCCGGATTCGAGTTCGCGCGGGGCTTCGACGGAGGTGCACCCGCAGGGTTCGGCGGCCGAGAGACCGTCGCGCTCGATCACACGCCAGCCGCTGCCGCCGCAGTTCTCGCACGCCATAGGCCCCATTATGCACGATGCCTGCGGGAGAGTGGCCCGTGGGACCGCCCGCGCGGAGGGTGGCGGGTGGCTCAGGGCGAGCACGGCCACCGGGCGCCTGGCCGCCGGGGCGCCGATGGGTGGCTCAGGGTGGGTGCGGCCACCGGCCGGGTGGCGCGGGGCGCCGCCGCGCGGGCCGTGGCGGGTGGCTCAGGGTGAGCACGGCCACCGGGCGCCTGGCCGGGTGGGCCGGCTCGCGGGCCGTGGCGGGTGGTGCCGGGGTGAGCGCGGCCACCGGGCGCCTGACCGGCGGGGCGCCGCCGATGGGCCCGCGCGGAGGGTGCAACGAGGTGCCGGCGGCGCACGTCCACCCCATGTGCCAAGCAACCCGCTCAGCCCCATGTTATCGTGTCAAAAGCGGCCGGGCGCGGACTGGATTGCCCGCCGGCGAGAGAGTATGCCCCCAGACGGGATTCAAGGTTCACTCAAGACGCGCGGTATTCGCGTCACGCGGCAGCGCCGCATCCTGCTCGATCTGATTGACCGGGCGGGCAGCCACCTGGACGCCGACCAGCTCTACGAGCTGGCGAAAAAGCAGGACCCCAAGCTGAACCGGGTAACGGTCTACCGCACCTTGAAGATGCTCAAGCAGGGCCAGCTCGTCGATGAGCTGGATTTGATGCACGTCGAGGGCGACCAGCATTACTACGAGACGCGATCCAAGCAGGAGCACGCGCACATCGTGTGTCTGGGCTGCGGCAAGATCGAGGAGTTCTACGGCGAACCGCTGCACCGGCTGCGGAAGCAGATCGAATCGCACCTCGGGTTTCAGATCCTGGTGGCGCGCACCGAAGTGGGCGGCTATTGCTCGCACTGCCAGCGGCTGCGCGCGCAGGAGATGGAACGGGCCGCGGCCGCGCCGGTCGCCCCGCCATCGCCGGCCGTTAAGAGCCGCTCGATCGGTCCCTCGCGAGGCCGCTAGATGAGCGAATCGCGAACGAACCTGCAGACTTCGCCGACCCTAATGGTCAAGAACCCCTCCGGGGGCAAGCAGCGTGTGACCGTCGGCAGGCTTCCTTTCCGCATCGGCCGTCAGGGCGACAACGATCTGGTCCTGCGCGACAGCCGCGCCTCGCGCCAGCACGCCCAGATCGTCTCGGAAGACGACGGTTATGCGGTCGAAGACCTGGCCAGCAGTTATGGCGTGTTTGTCAACGGCAGCCGCGTGGTGCGCGCGAAGCTGCGCAGCGGCGACCAGATCGAATTCGGGTTCCCCGATTCTTACCTGCTCACCTTCAACCTCGAGAAAGTCGCAGCCCGCGCCGAGGCGGGGTCTCCGCTGCGCCCCGGGTCCCAGAGCCTGGCCAAACTGCGCGCCACGCTGGAAGTGGTCCGGGCGCTGGAGTCGTCGCTTTCGACCGACGAGGTGCTGTCGGCCGTGGTCGAGGCGGCATTGACAATTACCGGCTGCGAGCGCGGGTTTCTATTGCTGCGCAAGGGAGACGACCTGGCTATCCGGGTGGGGCGGTCGCGCACGGGGCCTCTGGCCGCGAGCGATCTGCGCGTGCCCACGCGCCTGCTGCTGCGCGCGCTCGACCAGCGCAAAGACTTCCTGTCGATGAACTTCGATCCGGCCGGCGAGGCAGCCGACGGCGCCGAGCGCAGCATCTATGCGCTGGAGCTGCGCAGTGTGGTCTGCGTGCCCCTGGTCCGGGTGCGGACGGGAACCGTGGAAGAGACGCTCGCGATGTCCAGGACCGAAGACACGGCGGGCGTGCTCTACATGGATTCCCGCGCGCGCGATGCCGACCTTTCCGCGGGCGGCCGCGAACTGCTCACCACGCTCGCGCTCGAGGCCTCCACCGTGCTCGAGAACGCGCGGCTGCTCGAAGAGCAATGGGCGCGCAAACGCCTGGAAGAGGAGCTTCGCATCGCCCGCCGGATCCAGCAGAGCCTGATGCCCCGCGCGCTCCCTTCGGCGGGCTGGTTCCGCGCCGCCGCGACCAGCGTTCCGTGCTTGCAGGTGGGCGGCGACTACGTCGATATCCGGCCGGTGAACGATACCTGCTGGGCCGCCGTCATGGTGGACGTTTCGGGCAAAGGCGTCGGCGCGGCGCTGCTGGCGTCGCTGCTTCAGGGGATGTTTCTGGCGTCTCCGTACACCACCTTCACCATGGACGAGATGATTGTGCGCGTAAACCGCTACCTTTACGAGCGCACCGCGGGTGAGCAGTACGCGACCGCATTCTATTGCACCCTCGACGGCGACGGGAATCTGCGCTGGGTCAACGCGGGCCACCCGCCGGTCCTGCTGCTCCGTGCCGAAGGACCGCTCGAGACGCTGCCCGCCAACGGTACGCCGCTCGGCATGTTCGAGGACGCGCCATACACGGTCGAACAGACGTGTCTTCGGCCGGGTGACAAGCTGGTCGTCTATACCGACGGACTGATCGACTCCGAAAACGGCGAGCGCGCCACCTTCGGGCTCGCCCGGCTCCGCGAGGTGGCGGCCGCCGATGGATCGAAGAGCTGCCAGGAGATGCAAGCCGCGATCCTCGCCGCCCTCCAGGGCTTTTCCGAGGGCACCGCGCCGCTCGACGATGTCACGCTGGCCGTCCTCGAGTATCGTCCAATCGGGTGAGAGAAGCCGCCCGGACGGCCCACTCCCTCTGTGACCAACCATGCAGCTCTCGTTCGGTTTCGGGCCTGCCCAGCCAGCGTCCGCCAGTGCGCCCGTCCCGAGGCTTTCCGCAGTTCTTGCCGCCGCGCGCCGCACGCCCTTCTATGGGCCGCTGATCGCCCGGGCGTCCTCGGAAACGGCGGAGACGGATATGCTGCTTTCGCGAATCCCGCCCGTGGGCGTGCATGAGTACCTCGGAAGCCGGGAGCGGTTCCGGAATCCCAACGCGCCGAAGGGCGAAGCCCGGCTGGAGGGGGCCGGCGTCCGCGCCTGGCGAACGCCCGACCGGGCAATCCGCGGTTCTCTCGAAGAGCTTCTGCGGCTGGCGGCCCGCATCGAGGCGCGGGAGGCCGTGCCGCCCGCAACCGCCAGGTGCGTCGTCGTGGAAACCCGTCTGGGCGAGCGGCTGGCGCCGGAGCGCGCCCGCGACCTTCTTTGGCGCGCGTTCGAACTCCCCCTTTTCGAAGAGCTGCTGGGTCCGCAGGGAGAGACGCTGGCATTCGAGTGCGAAGCTCACGAGGGACTGCACCTGGACACCGGGTCGGCCATTTTCGAGGCCTTCTACGGCGAGCTGGTGATTACCTCGCTGGTCGCGGTGCGCTACCCCGCCATCCGGCTGCGAACGGGCTGGGTGGGAGCGATCGAGCGGCGCGTGTGTCCCTGCGGCGAGGCAGCGGCGAGATTCGTGCCGGTTGCCGCCACCGAGGCCCTCCGCAAGCCTCCCGCCACGGCCCGCACCGCGCGGCGCACTGCCAGCCCTGCCGCGGCAGTGGTCTGACGCCTGCCCCTACGGCTGTCCTGGGCCGATCCACTTCTCCACGAAGGCAGGCTCATCGGTGAGCAGCCTGTCGATGAGCGGCTCGGGGTCGGCGTCGGCGAGCACCAGGGCGCGATTCTCGGCCCGGAGGAAGCGGTCCTCGACCGCGCGGTCGAAAAGCGCCAGCAGGCTGTCGTAGTAGCCCGCGATATTCAGGAGGCCGCACGGCTTGCGGTGCAGGCCGAGTTGGGACCAGGTGACGGCCTCGATGAACTCCTCGATCGTGCCGAAGCCGCCGGGCAGGGCCAGAAAGGCGCCGGCGAGCTCCGCCATGAGCGCCTTGCGCTCGTGCATCGAGGCGACCACGCGCAGGTCGGGCAGCCCGCGGTGCGCCACTTGTTTGGCCACCAGGGCCTCGGGGATCACGCCGATCACTTCGCCTCCCGCGGCCAGGGCGGCGTCCGCAACCACGCTCATCAGCCCGACGTTGCTCCCGCCATAGACCAGCCCTACGCCCTTGCGGGCCACGAGCGTGCCCACCTGGCGGGCGGCAATGCCGTACTCGGGGCGCGAGCCGAGGCTCGAACCGCAGAATACGCAAATCCGGCGCGTGGCCGCGGGCTTCTGGCGCATGGCTGACCGCCGGTGGCCGAGGGCTACTTCAGCTCCAGAACTTCCTTCTCTTTGGCCTTGGCTGCCTGGTCCACTTTCAGCATGTAGGCGTCGGTGAGCTTCTGGACCTCTTCGATGGCCCGGCGCTCGTCGTCCTCGCTGATCAGCTTGTCTTTGAGCAGCTTCTTCAGCGCCTCGTTCACGTCGCGGCGGATGTTGCGGATGCTCACGCGGTGGTCCTCGGCGACGGTGTGCAGATGCTTGACCAGTTCCTTCCGGCGCTCTGCGGTGAGGGCGGGAATCGGGACGCGGATCAGCTTGCCGTCGTTCGACGGGTTGAGCCCCAGGTCGGAGGCGCGGATGGACTTCTCGATGGCCCCGATCTGCGATACGTCCCAGGGCTGGACCGTGATGAGCGACGCCTCCGGAACGTGCAGCGTGGCCACCTGGTTCAGGGGCGTCGGAGTCCCGTAGTAATCGACGCGGACGGGGTCGAGCAGGCTGATCGAGGCGCGGCCCGTGCGGATGGTTGCCAGCGCGTGCTGAAGGTCCGATAGCACCTTCTCCATGCGCGTTTTGCCGCTGGCCTCGGCTTCCCTTACCGTCTGGAATGTCTGCGGGGTTGGTGCGGACTGTCCTGGTTTCATATGACTCGAGGCTCCTCCTCAGTGAATCAGGGTGCCTACCGGCTCCCCCATCGATAGTCGCATTATATTGCCGGCAACGTTGAGGTTGAAAACGATCATGGGCAAACGGTTCTCGCGGCACATGGCCACGGCGGTGGAATCGAGCACGCCCAGCGCCTTGGCGAGAACCTCGTCGTAGCTGATCCGGTCGTAGCGCACGGCGCCGGGGGCGGCCAGGGGGTCGCGGTCATAGACGCCGTCTACGCGGGTGCCCTTGGCGATGATCTGGGCATGGACCTCCAGGGCCCGGAGGGTGGCCGCCGTATCGGTCGAGAAATAGGGATTCGAGGTGCCCGCCGCGAAGATTACCACGCGGCCCTTCTCGAGATGCCGGATGGCCCGCCGCCGGATGTACGGCTCCGCCACCTGGCGCATCTCGATGGCGGTCATGACGCGTGTGGGCACGCCTTGCTGTTCGAGGGCGTCCTGGAGCGCCAGCGCATTGATGACGGTGGCCAGCATCCCCATGTGGTCCGCCGTGACGCGGTCCATGTTCTTGGCCGCCGCGGCGACGCCCCGGAAGAAATTGCCGCCGCCCACCACCACGCCGATCTGGATGCCGGCGCCGACCACCTCGGCGATCTCTCCGGCCAAGCCGCGCACCCGTTCCGCATCGATCCCAAAGCTGCCCTGGCCGGCCAACGCCTGGCCGCTGAGCTTCAGCAGGATGCGGTCGTAGCTGGCCACGGTGGCGGTCCTATTCCGCGGGCTGGTCGCGCTCGCCCAGCTTGAAACGAACGAAGCGCGCCACGGCGATGTTCTCGCCCGTCTTGGCGATCTTGGTCGCGATCAACTGGCCGACGGTGAGCGTGTTCTCTTTGATGAACGGCTGATCGAGGAGGCAGATCTCCTCGTAGAACTTGGCCAGCCGGCCTTCCACGATCTTGTCGACGATCTTTTCCGGCTTGCCCTCGGCCAGCGCGCGCTCGCGCTGGATCTGGCGCTCCTGGTCGAGCACCGCCGCCGTCACGTCTTCTCTCCGGATGAACTGCGGGTCCGCCGCGGCGATCTGCATCGCAATGTCGTGGACCAGGTGCTGGAACTCGTCCGTGCGCGCGACGAAGTCCGATTCGCAGTTGACTTCGACCAGCACGCCGAGCTGCGAGCCGGGGTGGATGTAGCTGGCAATGAGCCCCTGCTTGGTGGCGCGCGTGGCCTTTTTGGCCGCCGAAGCGATGCCGCGTTTGCGAAGCACCACTTCCGCTTCCGCCAGCTCGCCCTTGGCCTCGAGCAATGCACTCTTGCATTCCATCATGCCCGCGCCGGTGCGCTCGCGGAGCTGTTTCACTAACTGCGCGGTAATTTCCGCCATAGTCTGTTTTCCTGCCTCAAATCGAACGAACTCGACCGCTTGCTGACGCCCGCCCAGGCAGGCCAAACGGCCTGCCCCACGCTTCTTCAACGGAGCGCCGTGGGGCAGGCGCTTCCGCCCGCCCAGGCAGGCCAAACGGCCTGCCCCACACCCCTACGGCCGCTCTTTGCGGGCCGTGTCCTCGCCGCCCTCGGCCGCCGGCCCCTTGCGCGGCAGCGAGACGGAAGGAAGATCCTCGTCCGGGATGCTCTCGCTCATGAGCTGGTCGGCGTACCGGGGATCGACGTACTGGGTGTACTCGGGAATCTCCTCGAGCGGAGTCTCGTCGGCCACGATCTTCTCGGCCGCGAATTCCTGCTCGGTGGCGAGCGCGCGGCCCTCCACCACGGCATCCGCGATCTTGCTCGAGAACAGCCGGATGGCCCGCAGAGCGTCGTCGTTACCGGGAATCGGCAGATCCACCATGTCGGGATCGCAGTTGGTGTCCACGACGGCCACCACCGGGATGCCGAGCTTGCGCGCCTCGCGCACGGCGATCTCTTCCTTGTTCGAATCGATCACGAAGAGGTAATCCGGCAAACCCGGCATTTCCTTGATGCCCGCCAGGTACTGTTGCAGGTGCTTGCGCTCCCGCTCCAGGCGCGTGATCTCCTTCTTCGAGCGGCCGGCATACCCGCCGTCGGTAGCCATGATGTCGAGTTCCTTGAGCCGCTTGATGGACCGTTGGATGGTGATGTGGTTGGTCAACAGGCCGCCCAGCCAGCGCTGGTTGACGTAGTACATCCCGCAGCGGGTGGCCTCTTCGGCGATCGCTTCCTGCGCCTGCCGCTTGGTCCCCACGAAGAGTACGTTTTTGCCTTGCGAAGCCATCTCGCCGACAAACCGCATGGCCTCTTTGAAGAGCTTGAGGGTCTTCTGAAGGTCGATGATGTAAATGCCATTGCGTTCGCCGAAGATATACTCTTTCATCTTCGGATTCCAGCGCTTGGTCTGGTGCCCGAAGTGAACGCCCGCTTCGAGCAATTCTTTCATCGAAATTGACGGCAAACTGCCTCCTGTTCAGCGTGTGTCTGGCAGGGGCGGACTCCCGCCCCATACGATTTCCCTGGGCGCGCGCGGTCCAAAGCGAGATTTGCACGCGCCCGGGATAGGGAAGGACTGCGACTCGCGAAGCGCCGTTCGACTGCCCTTCGCGCCACTCATTACCGCTTGGAGAACTGGAACCGCTTGCGCGCGCCCTTCTGGCCGTACTTCTTACGCTCGTGCTTGCGGGGATCGCGCGTCAGGAACCCGGCCTGCTTCAGCCGGGGCCTCAGTTCCGCATTGAATTCGACCAGCGCGCGGGCGATACCGAGCTTCGATGCGCCAGCCTGTCCCACCACTCCGCCGCCATCGACCAGGATCAGCACGTCGAATCGGTCGGCCGTCTCGGTGGCGAGCAGCGGCTGCCGCACCACGGTGCGGCACGCCTCGGTGACGAAGTACTCCTCGAACGGCCGTTCATTGATCGTGATCTGACCCTTGCCCGGCCGCAAAAACACACGGGCCACCGATCGCTTCCTCCGGCCCGTGCCTAGGTGTTGAACTTGAGCTGCCACTCAGAACCCTCTCTCAAATGTTCGTCAGTGTCATCGCCACCGGCTTTTGGGCTTGGTGAGGATGTTTGTCGCCCGCGTAGACCCGCAGTTTCCGGATCATGTGCTTCCCGAGTTTTGTCTTGGGCAACATGCCCGCGACGGCTTCCTGGACCAGCTTCTGGGGCCGGGTCGCCCGCACCTTGCGCGCGGTGGTTTCTACCAGCCCGCCCGGATATCCGCTATGGCGGCGATAGAGTTTTTGGTCTTCCTTGCGCCCCGTCAACCGCACCTTCGCGGCGTTCAGGACGATGACATGGTCCCCCGTATCGAGAAACGGGGTAAAGATCGCTTTGTGCTTGCCCATCAGGAGCATGGCGACGCGGCTGGCCAGGCGCCCCAGGGCGACGTTTTCGGCGTCCAGAACGTGCCACGCGCGCGCGATCTCCTTCTCGGTCGGAAACTGGGTATTCATGGACAGACTTGTCCGCTCCTTCGAGATTGAAAACTTCAGGGTACCAACGGGAGGGGGCTGTGTCAAACTGAGCGGCCACCGCCGAGCAGCCGCCGCGCGAGCGTCCCGCTTCACTCACCGCCGCCCGCCCCAGGGCAGGTGAGCCACTCGCGGCCTCGCCGCAGCCGGCGGCCGCGCGGCGGCAAGCCCGCTGGATCTGCCGGAACTCAGTCTTCCAGGCGCCACGCGGCCCGAGAGTCCCCCAGCGCGCCTGGACTGGAGCGGACGGCTTGCCGGAGTTCCCGGGACAATGCGATGAGCGCTGCGGAGGCTTCTTCGGCGCCGTCGCCGTTCAGGGCGAAGTTGAGCGCCAGCAGCTCGGCTTGAACCGCGACTTCCCGCGTCAGGCGATCGAGCGGCGCGCCTTCCCTTACCGCTCTGGATGTAGCTTCCATTTCACTGCTCTCATCGGCCCGCCTGGGGCTGGCTTGAGTGAAAAATCGGTTCCCCGGCAGAGATGCCGTCGCGCGGTCGCGGGCTCGCCCGCTCGATCCGCCGCCATCGGCGCCCAAAACCGCTCCCTCCGGCCCCTTCCCCAGGGAGTCCAGCCCCGCGGCATCCTTCGCAGATTGCCTGAAACTGCCGATAAGAGCGGTGAGGTTCCGGCGTGGCCGACACCACACAGCTACTCACCCGTTTCAATCGCCTCATGCGCGAGATCGAGAGCGGGGTCCTGGCACGCAACAACTTCCGTCCCTGGGAAGTCGAGTTGCTCGTGGATTTTGAGGGGTGCGAGCTTCGCTCCAACCGGCGCCGCGTGCTGCGGCGCTACCGCAAAGCTGCCGTGCGCGCCCTGGAACTGGGCGCACAACAGCCTCCAAAACTCTCCGAATACCTGGCGCGAACCCGCTCCCGCCGGCCCCGGGCCTCGGCGGCCTGAGCGCCGGCCGGGAGCGCCGTCACCCTGGGCGGCGCCACCCCGATCAGTGCCGGCCTGAGGCCGCGGGGCACTGCGGTATGCTGAAGTTTCGGAGGTTCACCGACACATGGATGACGACAAACCGGGCGCTCGCAAGGTCTTCTGCGTCAAGTTCCAGCGCGAGATGGCGGGACTCGACGAAGTTCCCTTCGATGGACACCCGCTCGGGCAGCGCATTTACCAAAATGTCTCCAAGGAGGCGTGGAAGCTCTGGGTCGACCACCTGAAGATCCTCATGAACGAGTACCGGCTGAACCTCGGCGACCCGAAAGCGCAGGAGTTCGTCCTCAAGCAGATGGAAGAGTATTTCTTCGGGGAAGGCGCCGCTTTCCCTCCGGAATTCGTTCCTCCGCGCTCCGGGCACTGAGCCGCTCGAACGCGCATCGGGAGGTGCCTCTGATCAGTACGCCTTGGCGATCACGGCGCGGCGCTCCACCGGCTCGCCCGTGATAATGCACTTCCCCGCCCCGTCATACTCGTCGGTAAGCGGGATCGAGCGGACCGTGGCCTTGAACTCCTTCAGCCGCGCATCGCAGGCCGGGTCGTCCTTGATGTGGGCCATCACGAACTTGCCGCCACCTTTCTCGGCGGTCACATCGCAGAGAATGGCTTCGACCTCTTCGAGCGAGTTCGCAAGCACGGTGTTCGCCTTCAGCCTCTGCTTTGCCCGGTCGTAGAGGTCCGCCTGCATGGTATCGAGCGCCGCCGGAATGCGCGCCGCAAGCTCCGCCTGTGGCACGATTTCCTTCACGCCCGTATCCCGCCGCTTCATGACCACGTTGCCCGACGCCAGGTCGCGCGGCCCCAGCTCCACAACCAGAGGCACGCCGCGCCGCTCCCAATGGAAGAATTTCGCCCCCGGCGTCTGGCCCTCGCGGTCGTCCACCCGGGCGCCCACCTCTTTCCCGATGCGGTGCGCGGCTTCGAGCACGCGGGCTCTCTCCTCATCCTTGCGATAGATGGGGACCAGGACCGCCTTGTCCGGCGCCACTCTGGGCGGCAGCACCAGCCCCTTGTCGTCGGAGTGGCTCATGATCAGGCCGCCGATCAGGCGCGTGCTCACGCCCCAGCTCGTCTGCCAGACGTAGTCGAGCCGCCCCTCTTTGCTCTGAAACTGCACGTTGAAAGCCTTGCCGAAATTCTGGCCCAGGTCGTGACTGGTGCCGGCCTGGAGCGCCAGCCCGTTCTGCATCATGGCTTCGATCGAGTAGCTCCGCAGCGCGCCGGCGAACTTCTCGGCCTGCGTCTTCACGCCCTTGATGACGGGCATGGCCATGACGTTCTCGGCCACGTCGGCGTAGACGTCGAGCATCCGCAGGACTTCATCGAGCGCCTCCTCGTGCGTGGCGTGGGCGGTGTGGCCCTCCTGCCAGAGGAACTCGGTGGTGCGCAGAAACAGGCGCGTGCGGAGTTCCCACCGCACCACGTTGGCCCATTGGTTGATGAGCACCGGCAGGTCGCGCCAGCTCTGAATCCATTTGCCGAAGAAGTGGCCCACAATGGTCTCGGAGGTGGGCCGGATGACGTAGGGCTCTTCCAGCTCTTTGCCGCCCGCGATGGTCACCACGGCCAGCTCCGGCGAGAAGCCCTCGACGTGTTCCGCCTCGCGCTTCAGGAAGCTCTGCGGGATCAGGAGCGGGAAGTAGACGTTCTTGTGGCCGCTGGCCTTGAACCGGGTATCGAGCTCGCGCTGGAGCACTTCCCAGACCGCGTAGCCGTTGGCCTTGATGACCATGCAGCCCTTGACGATCTCGGCGGGCTCCGCCATGTCGCCCTGGAGGACCACGTCCTGGTACCACGCCGCGAAATCGTCGCTTCGGAGAGTAATCGGAGATTCAGCCATGTGTTGGAGTTCTTCCAGGTTACCAAAGGGGCCGCGGTTGCGCGGATCGGGACCTGGGGCGGACGCGGCCGCCCGTCCGCTTCCCTGCCCGCTTACGTCTTCGTGAAGTACAGCATCGTAGCGCGCGCCAGATCCTCGCGGTCCGCGCGCGGCGGCCGGCCCTCGTAGTTGCTGATCGAGACCAGAATGTTGCAGACGTCGGCCGGGTAGCAGGCTCGCAGTTCGAGACAGCCGTGCTCGTAGCAGAGGTTGCGTAGCCAGGCCGCGCTGTCCGCTTCGAAGGGCACGTTGCGCACCGTCATCACCCGGCGGAAGATCTCGTCGAAGAGCACATCGTCGACGGCTTCGACGAAGATCTTGTTCTGCAGGCGGCGTAGGAATGCCTCATCGGCCAGCTCGCGGGGGTCGAGGTTGGTGGCAAACACCACCAGCGTCTCGAAGGGAATCTGGAACTTCACGCCGTAGCGGAGGGAGAGGTAATCCACGCGGCGGTCGAGCGGCACGATCCAGCGGTTCAGTAGCTCGCGCGGAGCCATGAGCTGGCGGCCGAAATCGTCGATCACCAGGACCCCGTTATTGGCCTTCAGTTGCAGCGGAGCGGCATAGACGCCGGTGGCCTCGTCGAGGCGCAGTTCGAGCATGGCGCCTACCAGCTCGCCGCCCGTGATGACGCACGGCCGGCGGCACATCACCCAGCGCGGGTCCATGTCCGCCGTGTCGCTTTGCAGCGGCTCGTGCACAACCGGGTCGAAGAGCTGGATGATCTGCCCGTCCACTTCGAGGGCGTAGGGGACGACGACGGTGTCGTGATAGACGCGCAAGGCCCGCTCCGCCAGGCTGGTCTTGCCGCTGCCGGTCGGGCCGTACATGAAGATCGAGTTCTGGGATATTATGGCCGGGCCGAGCTGGTCCAGAAGGGAATCGGACAGCACCAGGTCCGCCATCGCCTGGCGCAGCGACTTCCGGTCGATCTTCACCTTGGCGGCTTGCGCCTTCACCAGCCGCGTATACTGCCGTAACGACACCGGCGCGGCGCCCGCATAGTGGCTGATCTGAAAGCGGTCGTTGGCCAGGTTGCGGCCGGCCTGGGTGAGGTTGAAGGAGTAGTCGTTGCCGATCATCCCCTTCACCTCCAACAGTTGCTGCTGGCGCAGATCCCGGAAGACGGCCTCGAGCACCAGCGGCGACAGCTTCAGCGCCTTTCCGAGCGCTTGCAGGGTGCTGATGCCGGCAACGTACGTCCGGCGAAGAACCAGGTCCGTGATCAAAGACTGGGGAATGCCGGTGGCCTCAATCGATTCCGGAGGAGGCGGGCAATAGACGGGCGTCGCGAGCGATACCATGGTGTCTCATCATAGTGCAAAACGGGGGCGGCGGGGAAGACAAATGTCGCGAGAGTCGCTCTTGCCGGCCCCGCTACTTGATCTCGGGGCTGTTGACCGTGGCCGGCTCGGCGCCCCAGTTTTCGTGGATCACCAGGCTCTGGTCGGAGAAGAAGGTCCGCCGTCCTGTGCTGCCGAGGGTCACCGGGTTGGCGTTGACCGTGAACCCGTTCGGTCCTCCGACCACAATGAATTGGTAGCCGGTCTTGATGCCTTTGGCAAGATCGCCGGGAATCAGGTCTGCCGCGGCTGCGCCGGCCGCACCGCCGGTCGGGGGGCCGAGCTCCTCCAGCTTGGTGGCAAACTGGCCGAATTGCGAGTAGTACTGGGTCTCAGCCGCCTGAATGGTCTTGATCTGCTCGATGGCCGCCATTTCTCGCGCGTTCATCAGCATCTTCTCCACCTTGGGCACGGCGATAGCGGCGATGGTCAAAATGATCGCCACCACGATCAGAAGCTCGATCAGCGTGAACCCCCGGCGCCTGCTGTTCTTCATTGGCAGCCTCCAGACAGCCCATTCTCGCAAAGCCCGCCCGTCTCTCGGGCCGGGCACACAAAGCCCGCCCGTATCTCGGGCCGGGCACACCAGCACTATGGTATTGACGCAGGCGCCGGCCCGACCGTGGAGTGAATCCTGCGCAGAACCGCCAGCAGCGGCCCCAGCCGCTCCGGCCGCAGGGCATTCGGCCCGTCGGAAAGCGCCCGCTCAGGAGACTCGTGCACCTCGACGAACAGGCCGTCCACCCCGGCCGCCACCGCCGCCCGCGCCAGCGGCTCTATGAACTCGGCCTGCCCGCCCGAGGCCGTCCCGGCGGCGCCCGGCAGTTGCACGCTATGCGTGGCGTCGAAAACAACCGGATACCCTAAACCGCCCATAATCGCCAGGCCGCGCATGTCCACCACCAGGTTGTGATACCCGAAGAAGGTGCCGCGCTCGGTGAGCAGAATCCGGCTGTTCCCGGTCGAGGCGACCTTATCGGCCGCCAGCCGCATATCCTCGGGAGCGACGAATTGCCCCTTCTTTATGTTCACGATACGCCCCGTGCGCCCGGCCTCCAGCAGCAGGTCCGTCTGGCGGCACAGGAAGGCCGGGATCTGCAATATATCGGCCGCCTCGGCGGCCGCGCCCGCCTGCGCCGGCTCGTGAATGTCGGTCAGGATGGGATAGCCCTCCGCTTTGAGGCCCGCCAGAATGCGCAATCCCTCCTTCGGCCCCGGCCCGCGCCAGGACGAGAGGCTGGAGCGGTTGGCCTTGTCGAACGAGGCCTTGAAGACGAATGGGCCTGCCACCTTGCCGATCTCCCGCGCCAGGAAATGAACGTGCTCCTCGCTCTCGATCACGCAGGGCCCGGCGATGAGCGCCAGCGGGCAGCCAGGGCCGAAGGCGATCCCGGAACCCGGCCCCGTCAGCTTGACCGTCATACGGCAGCCGGCTCGAGGTGCTTCACCGCACCTTCGGGCCGCCGGGCGCGGAAGTCGCGCGCCGCGCCGATGAAGGCCTGGAACAGAGGGTGCGGTTCGAGCGGCTTCGACTTGAACTCCGGGTGGAACTGGCACCCCAAAGCCCAGGGGTGGTCCGGCAGCTCGCAGATCTCGACGTAGACGCCGTCGGGCGTTTCGCCGGCCAGGCGCAACCCGGCCGAAGTCAGCGTCCGCTGGTAGTCGCGATTGAACTCGTAGCGATGGCGGTGGCGCTCGCTGATCTCGCGCCGGCCGTAGGCCTGGTGGGCGAAGGTGCCCTCCGCCAGCAGGCACGGATAGGCGCCCAGACGCATCGTGCCGCCCAGTTCCTCGACGCCCTTCAACTCTCGCAGCTTGTAAATGACGCGGTGCGGCGCGGCCGTGTCGAATTCGGTCGAGTTGGCCCCCGCCAGCCCGCACACGTTGCGCGCGAACTCCACCACCAGCATCTGCATCCCGAGGCAAATGCCAAAATAGGGCACCTTCCGCTCACGGGCGAAACGGACCGCCTCGATCATCCCTTCGCAGCCGCGTTTGCCGAACCCGCCCGGGACCAGGATGCCGTCGTAGGCGGCCAGCGATTCCACCGCGCCCGCCTCGGTCAGCCCTTCCGAATCGATCCAGTGGATTCCCACCTTCACGTTGTGCGCCAGGCCGCCGTGCAGCAGCGCCTCCTTCAGGCTCTTGTAGGCATCTTCATACCTGGTGTACTTGCCCACCAGCCCGATCGAAACCTCGCCCGCCGGGTGCCTCAGCCGGTCGAGCATCGCCGTCCACTGCTCCATGTGGCGCGGACCGGATTCCAGATGGAACAGTTGCAGAATGCGCTCGTCCACGCCCTGCTCGGCAAAGCCCAGCGGCACCGCGTAAACCGACTCGACGTCGCGGGCGTTGATGACGTTCTCAACGTCCACGTCGCAGAACAGGGCGATCTTGTCCTTGATCTCGGGGGACAGGAAGTGCTCGCTCCGGCACAGCAGCAGGTCGGGCTGGATGCCGATTTCCCGCAGTTCCTTCACGCTGTGCTGCGTCGGCTTGGTCTTGAGTTCCTGGGCTGCGTTGATCCACGGCACCAGCGTGACGTGGACGAAGATGGCGTTCTCGCGGCCGACTTCGTGGCGCCACTGGCGAATGGCCTCCAGAAACGGCAGCGACTCGATATCGCCCACCGTTCCTCCGATCTCGACGATCACAACGTCCACCCCCGCGGAGACCTTCCGCATCGCCGCCTTGATCTCGTTGGTGACGTGGGGGATCACCTGCACGGTTTTGCCGAGGTAGTCGCCGCGGCGCTCCTTGGTGATGATCCGCTCGTAGATGCGGCCCGAGGTGACGTTATTGCTCTGCGTGAGCGGCGCGTGCGTGAACCGCTCGTAGTGTCCCAGGTCGAGATCGGTTTCCGCGCCGTCATCGGTCACGTACACCTCGCCGTGCTGAAACGGGCTCATGGTGCCGGGATCGACGTTGAGATAGGGGTCGAACTTCTGGAGTGTGACGCGCAGGCCGCGGCTCTCGAGCAGGCATCCAATCGAGGATGCCGCAATGCCCTTGCCGAGCGAGGAGACCACGCCTCCGGTTACGAAGATGTACTTGGCCATCGTCCTTGTGTCGCCAGTGTGTTTTCAGGGCCGGCGGGGATTTCAAAGAGCCGCTCGACCCGTTCCAGGTCTTCGGGCGTATCCACGCCCAGGGATTCATAATCGGTCTCGGCCACGCGTATTTTGTAGCCGTTTTCGATCGCCCGCAACTGTTCGAGCCGTTCGGCCCGCTCGAGCGGACCCACCGGCAATTGCGGGTAAGCCAGCAGGAATTCCCGCCGGTAAACGTACAGCCCGGTGTGCTTGTAGTAGGCCGCCGGCCCGCCATCGCGGGCGCAGGGGATGGCCGCGCGCGAGAAATAGATCGCGTTTCGCTCGCTGTCCGTCACCACTTTCACCACGTTGGGATTGGCGATTTCGGCGGGGTCCTCGATCCGCTTCTTGAGCGTGGCCATGGGGAGTCCGGCCGCGCCGGAGAGCGCTTCGACCGCCGCGTCTATGGCCGCGGGATCGATCATCGGCTCGTCGCCCTGGATGTTGACCACCAGTTCGGCGTCTTCCGCCGAAGCGACTTCGGCTGCCCGGTCCGTGCCCGACGGGTGGTCTGGCCGCGTCATCCGCACGGGGGCGCCAAACCTCCGCGCCTCCGCGAAAACCCGCTCGTCGTCCGTCGCGATCACCACCCGGCCCAGATGCCGGGCTTGGCTGGCGCGCTCGAAGACGTGCTGGAGCATGGTTTTTCCGGCGATAGAGGCGAGTACTTTCCCAGGAAAACGAGAGGAACCAAACCGGGCCGGAACGACCCCCAAAATCCTACCCCGCACGACCGATCATAGCACGACTTGGCCGCGGCAGCGGCTGAAGGCTTGCAAAGTGGAAAGCTCTTCTTTTCCGAAGACTGTGGGGTCCGGCTGTATTCGTGGGTCTCGCCTGCCATTCCTTTCAACTGCCAGCTTCCCGCATCCCGGCCACCGGCCCTGTTCCACGTCGGCGCCCAACTCCCATGCGGCCTTGACGCCGGCCGCGCGCGCAACGCCGGCCACCGGCCCTGTTCCACGTCGGCGCCCAACTCCCATGCGGCCTTGACGCGGGCCGCGCGCGCAGCGCCGCACACCGGCCCTGGTCCACGTCGGCGCCCAACTCCCGGGCGGCCTCGACGGGGCCTGGCCGCGATACGGGGCCGCGCTTTCCTGGGAACAGGGAACGCGGGCTCCGTCCCGGCGCAGTGTCGCCAAACGGAGTTTCCTGCTTTGCTCCGGCACATCGAATCCGGGCGCGGCATACGCTTATGTCCCGGCCTTCCGCGATCGCGCCTGTCCGAAGCCCGGCAGGTTGCCGATTCACCCGGCACATCGATCGCGAATGCGATGCGGCCCTCCCTCATGCGTCAGGAGCATCGCCGCGGACGGCTGGGACGTAACAGTGGCCGCCGGAATCGCAGGCCGCCTCCCGCCGGGAGAACCTCCGGCAAGGGACAAGCGTCAGCTTGTCCCACGAACGCCTGTAACGGGCTGGCCGATTGCCGCGTCCGACATTGGAAGGTCGGTCCGAATGCGGGTGATATACTGAAGTCGTCGCAGCCTTACGGGGAGGGGAGAGCCAGTGATGGTTGCGCGTGGCCCCTTGCAGCACGGAAGCGTCGTCGTTATCTGCGCAGTTGCAATCGCCGGCGTGTGCCTGGCCGGCGACGAGAGAGACAGCACCGCTCCGCAAGATCCCAGGGTCTCCATCCAGCCGCGGACGAGGGCGTTGGTGCCGGCGGATGCGGCGAACGCCCCGCGTTCGCACAGCATCCGCATCGACATGACCCTGGTGCCCATCCCGGTGACCGTGACGGACCCGCTGAATCGGTTCGTCACCGGCTTGGAGGCAAAACACTTCCGGCTTTTCGAGGACAAGGTGGAGCAGAAGATCGCCTATCTGTCGAGTGAGGACGCCCCCATCGCGATCGGGCTGGTCTTCGACCACAGCGGGAGCATGGGGTCCAAGCTCCAGAAGTCGCGCGAGGCCGTGGCGCAGCTTCTCAAAACGGCCAATCCCGACGATGAGTTCTTCCTGGTGCAGTTCAACGACCGGCCCGAGTTGGCTGTCGCCTTCACCCACGACGCGGACGCGATCCAGAACCGTCTGACCTTTGTGGAGTCCAAGGGCCGAACCGCCCTGCTGGACAGCATCTACCTGGCCATCAACCAGATGAAAAAGGCCCGCAACGCCCGTAAGGCCCTGGTGGTGATCTCCGACGGCGGCGACAACAGCAGCCGGTACACCGAAACCGAGATCAGGAACCTGGTGCGCGAGGCCGACGTCCAGATCTTCGCCATCGGCATTTTCGAGCCGATCGCATCCCGCGGGCGGTCGGCGGAAGAGCTGGCTGGGCCAAGCCTGCTGAGCGAAATCGCAGAGCAGACCGGCGGGCGGCACTTCCCGGTCGAGAACTTGAGCGAGCTGCCCGACGTGGCGGAGAGGATCGGCTACGAGCTCCACAACCAATACGTGCTGTTCTATTCGCCTGCCAACGTGTTGAAAGACGGAAAGTACCGGCATGTCCAGGTGAAGCTGGTTCAACCCAAGGGACTGCCGCCGCTCAGGGCCTTCTGGCGTCTCGGCTATTATGCACCTACGCAGTAGCTCCTTTGCCATCTTGCCGATTGCCGCAATCGCGGCGTCCCTCTCCGCGCAGGAGCGGAGCGGCGCAACGTTCACCTCGGACACGCGTCTGGTGGTGCTCCATGCCACCGTGGTGGACAAGGGCGGAAAGCTCGTCACCAACCTGCCCAAGACCGCGTTCCACGTATTCGAGGACGGCGCCGAGCAGAGCCTCAAGCTCTTTAAGCGCGAAGACGTCCCGGTCTCGATGGGCATCGTGATCGACAACAGCGGCAGCATGCTCCAGAAGCGGAAGAGGGTCGAGGACGCGTCGATGGCCCTGGTCAAGGCCTCCAACCCGCAGGACGAGGTTTTCATCGTCAACTTCAACGACGAGGCCTACCTCGACGTGCCCATGACCAATGACATCAAGAAGCTCGAAGAGGGCGTGGCGCGCATCGATTCGCGGGGCGGGACCGCCATGCGCGATGCCATCGATCTCTCAATGGAGTACCTCAAGTCCAAAGCCCAGCGGGATAAGAAGGTGATTGTGGTCGTCACCGACGGCAATGACAACACCAGCGAGATCACGGTCGAAAAGCTCGTCCAGAAGGCCCAGCAGCGCGAGGTGCTCATCTATACGATCGGCCTGCTCGACGAGGAGGAACACCGCGAGGCCAAGCGCGCCATTCGCGCCCTGGATGCCCTGGCCAAAGCCACCGGCGCGGTCGCCTATTATCCCAAGGGGGTCGATGACGTGGGCTCTTTCACGTTGCAGGTGGCGCACGACATCCGCAACCAGTACACTCTGGGCTACACGCCGTCGAACGTGGCGCTGGACGGGAGCTACCGGCAGGTGAGAGTCGAGGTCGACGCCCACAACCGGCCCACGGTGCGAACGAGAACCGGGTATTACGCCACGCCCGAACTGGCCAGGCGCGCGGCAGTGGCAGGGCCGGAGAAGGCGCAGTAAGGGGGCAGGCCGGGGCGGGGCCTGTCGCGTCGAGGTCCATCGGCCCGGTCTTCTTTTCACACTCCGGCTGCGGCGCGCGGCCGTAGTCCGTGCGCCAGACGCCAGGCGCAGGCTCTCGAAGGTGCCGCCGCCTGGCGGCGCACGCGGTTTCGGTGGAGTGTCCCCTCCTGGCCAGGCGCGGATTCGCGCGCCGGACGGCATCTGGGAATCGGGTGCCGATCCGGAATCGGGAACACAGGTTGCGAAGCGTCCGGCGTCAGGCGGCGCAGAAACTCCGCGAAGACTTCCCCTTTGACGCGCCCCTCGGCCAGCACCATGCGCGACTCTCCGCGGGCGCGTTGGCGATCGTCCGAAACCGTATGTCTTTGAACTTCTGCTGTCGGTGAAACGGGCTGATCTCGGCCAATCCAGCTCTTGGCCGGCTTAGGGCTCGTCAGTAAACAACCGCTCCAATCTTCGGAGAGCGCAAGAAGGCGCCCAGAAAAGCCGGCAAAGGCACTTCCTGCCGCGGATAAACGCAGATAAACGAATCTTGTTCTCGTTTTCTTATCGGCGTTCATCCGTGTTCATCGGCGGCAAGTATTGGATCTGATATTTCCTGACAGGCCCTAAGACGAAGCCTGGCGGAGGGGCGGGGCCGCGTGAGCGGGCCTGCGGCCGCCCGGCCGCAGGCGGCCGAAACCTGGGCTGCGCAGCGGTCCGTCCGCCCCGCCATCGTACAATGGTTCCTCGCCATGAAGACCGCATTTCTGTTTCCGGGGCAGGGCTCGCAGTTCGTAGGAATGGGAAAGAGCCTGGCCGATGAATTTCCAGTAGCGCGCACGACGTTCGAGGAGGCCGATGAGGCGCTCGGGTTCGCGCTGTCGCGGCTGTGCTTCGAAGGTCCGGAGGACGTTCTCAAGCTGACCGAGAACCAGCAGCCGGCGCTGGTTACGGTTTCGACGGCGGCGTTCCGTGTGCTCCATGAGCACGGGATCGAGCCCGACTACGTGGCCGGGCACAGCCTGGGCGAGTACTCGGCGCTGGTGGCGGCGGGCGGGTTGCGTTTCCTGGATGCGGTGCGGCTGGTGCGCAAGCGCGGGCGCTACATGCAGGAAGCCGTGCCGCCGGGCGTGGGGACCATGGCGGCGCTGCTGAAGCTGCCGGAGGGGAAACTCGACCGAGTCCTGGCCGAGGCGGCGCAGGGCGAGGTGGTCGCGGCCGCCAACTTCAACTCCCCCGACCAGGTGGTGATCGCCGGACACGCCGGGGCGGTCCTGCGGGCGATGGAG